>Ga0233436_1001759_pt1 | contig 16901 bp, 13 predicted proteins | sample SI_122_August201_2_FD_182723 | JGI IMG/M metagenome (GOLD analysis project Ga0233436, IMG submission 182723) | Seawater microbial communities from Saanich Inlet, British Columbia, Canada - SI_122_August2016_150_MG | ecosystem: Environmental > Aquatic > Marine > Inlet | place: Canada: British... | reverse complement strand
ACTATTGTCTTTTAAAGATTTATTTACCAATACAGAATCGAGAAAATATTTCCCCCAATAAATCATCTGCAGTAAATTCACCCGTAATCATGGATAAGGCGTGTTGTGCCTCTTGGAAATCTGCCGATAATAACTCCCCCGCCTGATATTGCACCAATTGCTCAAAGCCTTCAGCCACATACTTTTGTGCTTTAGTGAGGGCATCTATATGCCTTTGTCTCGCAATAAAACTACCATCGGCATTTGCATGAAACCCCATACAGGTTGTTAAATGTTTTTTAAGTTCATCAATACCTTGCTGCTGTTTTGCTGAAAGACCAAACACCGGACAAGCTAAAACATCCTCTCTACAGCCAATGGCACCTTGACTTAAATCTGCTTTATTACGAAGTATGGTCATTGGCACTTGATACTGCTTAAATTCATTCACCTCATCCATTAATTCTTTTTCAGACGCTTTATCATCAATTAAAAGCAACAATCGGTCAGATTTTTTAATCGCATCAATCGCACGGCGAATACCTTCTTGCTCAATGACATTGTCACTTTTACGAATGCCTGCAGTATCGATAATGTGTACTGGCATGCCATCGATATGAATATATTCTTTTAGCACATCTCTCGTTGTGCCAGGAATATCTGTAACAATCGCAGTTTCATCACCTGAAAAAGCATTCAAAAGGCTAGATTTACCTGCGTTAGGTTTTCCTGCAAGCACAACAACCATGCCATCGCGCAGTACTTTTCCTTGCTTCGCTTTTTCAAGAACCTGCTCAAATTTTAATAGTAACGCCTCCACTAAAGCCTGAACTTTACCATCTGATAAAAAATCGATTTCTTCTTCTGGGAAATCAATCGCAGACTCTACGTACATCCGAATATAAATCACTTGCTCCACTAGCTCATGCACGATCTTCGAAAAATCACCCTGCAAAGAACGCAGCGCAGACCTTGCCGCCATCTCTGAGCCTGACTCAATTAAATCAGATATCGCTTCAGCTTGTGCTAAATCAATTTTATCATTTAAAAATGCTCTTTCAGAAAACTCACCTGGATTAGCAAGCCTTGCCCCAAAATGAACGGCTGACTTCAACAGCATGTTCATGACCACCGCCCCGCCGTGACCTTGTAGCTCCACCACATGTTCACCCGTAAATGAATTGGGCGCAACAAACTGAATCACAATCCCTTCGTCCAACATTTGCCCTTCAGGATCAAAAAATGGCATCAAATGCGCCATTCGAGGGGTTTTAATCGGGGATTTTAAAATAGCTTCAGCAATACTTTGTGCATTAACCCCAGAAAGGCGTAACACACCAATACCACCGTTTCCAGTAGGTGTTGCAATGGCTGCAATTGTATCACTCATGATAAAACCTAAATTTGTTGGCAATAAAAAAGGCATTACTAACAGCGATTAAGTCGCTGTTCGTAACACCCTATTGTTAGATCACTAACACACATTTTTATACCGCATCGAACTGGCCTTTATGTCGAAAATGACACAAAGGCCAAACACTATTTTTTAGCTTCAATTCGTTTGGTAATAACATATTGCTGAGAGATTGATAACGTATTATTAACGACCCAATACAAAACCAAACCTGCAGGGAATAAAGCAAAAAAAATGGTGAAAACAAACGGTAGCATCATCATCACTTTGGCTTGAATAGGATCAACCGGTGCAGGATTTAATTTTTGCTGAATGAACATACTCACACCCATCAACAAAGGCAGTATGAAGTAAGGGTCAGCAATAGATAAATCTTCTATCCACAAAATGAAAGGGGCTTGGCGAAGCTCAACGCTTTCTAACAATACCCAGTACAATGCAATGAAAACTGGAATTTGTACCAAAATTGGCAAACAACCCCCTAATGGGTTAATTTTCTCTTTCTTGTACATCTCCATCATGGCTTTGTTCATTTTTGCTCGATCATCACCATAACGCTCTTTTAACGCTTTTAATTTGGGTGATAACTTACGCATATTCGCCATTGAGGTATAACTGGCTTCTGATAACTTATAGAAGATCAATTTAATCAGGATCGTCACAAAAATAATCGCAAAACCCCAGTTACCAAAAATACTGAAGAAGAATTCTAACGCCCAATACAGTGGCTGTGCTAAGACAGTCAGCACACCATAATCTACGGTTAAGTCTAAACCTTCAGAAAGTGCTTCTAGGCTATGCTGTAATTTTGGCCCAACATACAACTTAGTCGATACATCTTCGGTTGCGCCTTGTGGCACAGACACTGTATTGACAAAACCAAGCACATATTTAGGGTTGCCCTGTTTATTCAGCACTCGAGAATAAAAAGTGGTCTGTTGGTCTTTATTTGGAACCCATGCTGCCAAGAAATAATGTTGAATCATCGCAACCCAACCACCCTTGTTCGGCTCGTTGAGGTTTGTCTCTAGCATGTCGTCGAAATCAATTTTTTCGAATTTTTCTTTTTCGGTGTAAATCACACCACCTAAATAAGTATAAACAAAGGCCGATGAGTCACCTGTAATTTCAACCCGTTTTAGTTCTCTAAACAGGCCACCCTTCCAAGTATCTGCTGTATTATTTTTTAGCGTAAAATTGACATCTATCGCAAAACTACCGCGATGAAACTGATACTGCTTGATGACCGTCAAACCCTCAGGGCTTGTCCAGGTTAGATCTACATTGAGGGTTTCTTGTCCGTCTTGGAGTATAAACTCAGTTTTTTCAACCTCAAAAATGGCATTGACCTTAGCGCCTTTACTTTCACTCAAACCACTTTCAGCAACAAAATACTTGTTACCGTCTTGCATCAGCTTTATTGGGTTGTCTTTTTCGGTAATGGAGACTGGGTAGGTGACCAAATCAACACCAATTAAAGTCCCGTTTTTAGTGTCAATCACCGCATCAAAAACATCGGTTAAAACACGCACTGTTTTTCGCTTAGCCTGGGTTGCTGTTGGTTCAGACGGTACAGGCAATGCTGAAGCGTCACTGGTTACTGCAGGCACATCATTATCTGTGGTTGGCTGCGATGACACAACATTGCCATCTGTTGGTACACCAGTTGCAACATCCGTTTCAACTGCAGCAGGTTTTGGCCCATAGTCCTTGACCCACTCTTGTGTCAGTAAGTAACTGACAAGCAGTAGAGAAATAATCAAAAAAAGACGTTTGTTTTCCATAATGTTCAGATTCCTGAAACGGGGTAACTATTTAGAGTAGAGGCGTATTCTAAGATGGTGAAGAAAATTTTTCACACTTTTTTTGAATTTTCTGGCATTGAGCAATAAGGGACTGTTCAATTGCCTGATTATCACGCTTAGCAAGACCTGCATTTGCAATAACAACAAAGTCGAAGCACCCGAGATCTGGTTGCAATCGGAAGGTATTACGAATAATGCGTTTTATACGGTTGCGGTCGACTGCCCTCTTTACCTTTTTCTTGGCAATGGCAAGTCCTAAACGGGGGTGTTCTAAGGTATTTTTTTTTCCAAGCACCATCAAACAAGCATCAGATGCCTTGAACGGATGACTAAATACGTTCTGGAATTCTGATGCTTTCAATAACCGGCTGCTACGTGGAAATCGCTGGTCAACCAACGGATGAGAAACGGTATTAATTAAGCGGTTAAAACTTTGCGGCCTTTGGCACGACGAGCGTTAACAACTTTACGGCCATTTTTAGTTGCCATGCGCGAGCGGAAACCGTGAGTTCTTGCACGCTTTAATGTACTAGGTTGGAAAGTTCTTTTCATGACGCACTCTTAATTTATTGTTTAGACAATCGGTCGGTCATAGTATAGCCGAGTTAAAAGGCTGTCAACTGATATTCATTTATCCATAAGAAATAGCTAGATTCTACTGCCAGGAAAGGATAGAATTCGCCCCCTAGATTATGTCCTGATACTATAATATAACAGGCGTTCTATCACCCTCTCTATTATCATTTCAAATCATTTCCGAAGAGTACGGCCTACCTATGGTTTGTCCGCCTCATGTCTGTCTAAGGAGTAGATATTTATGTCGACGTCATTATGGACTAAATGTCTCGAAAAACTAGAAGGTGAGCTTTCTCCGCAACAACTCAACACCTGGATCCGCCCTTTACAACCTGTCATCAATAATACACAGCTCAAATTATTAGCACCAAACCGCTTTGTACTGGATTGGGTAAAAAACAATTTCATCAAAAATATTGAAGCAATCTTGCCACAATGCGGCGGTGATGGTTTTACCATTAGCTTAGAAATTGGCAGCGCTAATGCCAAACAAGACAAACCCAAAGAGACACCGCCCTCACCAGCACCCTCCTCCACAGAGAGCACTCACTCAAATTCGAAGGCCATCACAACACCACAAGTACATTCAAACAAGCCTTCCAATACCAGCAACTTAAATCCTGAGTTTGTCTTCGATGCATACGTAGAAGGTAAATCAAACCAATTGGCACGCGCTGCAGGTCTGCAAATTGCGGAAAACCCAGGTGGCGCTTACAACCCACTCTTTTTATATGGCGGTGTAGGTTTAGGTAAGACTCACTTAATGCACGCTATTGGCAACATGATGTTGGTTCATAACCCAAATGCCAAAGTGGTTTACTTACGATCTGAACGTTTTGTGGGTGACATGGTAAAAGCACTACAACACAACACCATTAATGAGTTTAAGCGCCATTATCGTTCAGTCAACGCACTGCTCATTGATGACATTCAATTCTTTGCAGGGAAAGAGCGCTCACAAGAGGAATTCTTCCATACTTTCAATGCGTTACTAGAGCAAGGTCAACAAATCATCATGACGTGTGATCGCTATCCTAAAGAAGTGACCGGTCTTGAAGACCGACTTAAGTCACGCTTTGGTTGGGGCCTTACGGTTGCGATTGAGCCACCAGACTTAGAGACACGCGTTGCCATTATCATGAGTAAAGCCAATTCGTTTAGAATTGATTTACCTGATGAGGTCGCTTTTTTCATCGCTAAACGATTACGTTCTAACGTTCGTGAATTAGAAGGGGCATTACGCCGCGTTTATGCTAACTCACAATTCACCGGAAAACCCATTACCCTGGACTTTGCCAAAGACGCATTACAAGACTTATTAGCCGTCCAAGATCGTTTAGTAACCATAGAAAACATTCAAAAAACCATTGCCGAATATTATAAAATACGAGTCTCTGACTTAACCTCTAAAAATCGCAGCCGATCCATTGCCAGGCCTCGCCAAGTTGCAATGTCACTCTCTAAAGAGTTAACTAACCATAGCTTGCCAGAAATTGGCGACGCTTTTGGCGGACGTGACCACACCACTGTCTTACACGCTTGCCGTAAAATAAAAGAATTACAAGAAACGGATGCTCGTATTAAAGAAGATGTAGCCAATTTAATCCGTGTTTTAACCAGCTAAATATTTAGGTTTATCATGAAATTTTTTGCCAGCAAAGAAGCCCTACTCCCAGCCATCATGTCTGTCAGCGGTGTCGTTGAAAAGAAACAAACGATGCCTGTATTATCAAACCTCATGCTTCACGCAGCCGAAGGGTCGTTAACCATCACCTCGACTGACCTTGATATTGAAATGAAAGCAAACTGTGTGGTTGACGTTCAAACACCTGGCACCACCACTTTACCTGCAAAAAAATTGCTCGATATTTGTCGTAACCTCTCTGATGATGTCACGATAGAAATAGATTGCGTGAATGAAAACACAGCGATGCTAAAAGCTGGGCGTGGCCGGTACAAGCTGCAAACCTTACCCGCAGATGAATTTCCAAACCTTGAAAATGTAGACTATCAGTTTGAGCTGACCATCGCACAGTACCAACTACAAAAGCTATTTAGTCGCACACAGTTTTCAATGGCACTACAAGACGTCCGTTACTACCTTAACGGTTTGTTATTAGAAATATCCGACAAAAAATTACGCGCAGTTGCAACCGATGCTCATCGACTTTCACTCGCAGATGCCAGCATTGATTTCAGCGCACCAGAACTCAGCCAATACATTTTACCTCGTAAAGCTGTGCTCGAGCTGTCCCGTATTTTTAATGACAATGAAGACTTAGTGAGTGTCCGCTTTGGCCGTAACCACCTTACCTTTACCCTACCCGATGTCGTATTCACCACCAAATTAGTTGATCATAAATACGCCAATTATGAAAAAGCCATACCCGATATGGCAGCCTGTGAATACAAAGTTATTATCGACCGGACTTCCCTGCAACAAATGTTGACCCGTGTTTCCGTTTTATCTCAAGAGAAAATTAAAGGTGTGAGCCTACATTTTGAGAATAACCTCCTCACCATTAAATCCTACAATAATGAAAATGAAGAAGCTGAAGAAGCAATGGATATAGAATTTTCAGGCGATGCATTTACGCTAACTTTCAATGCATCCTACGTTTCAGACTTTCTGTCAACATCTGAAACTGAAACGGTCACGCTCTATTCTAGTAAAGCAAACAGCAGCACAGTCATTACCGACACAGGGACTTCTGAACATTTATATGTTGTTATGCCCATGAAATTTTAATGACCATTGAACAACTTAATTTAACAAACTTCAGATCTATTAAGGCGGCTAGTATTGAACCCTCTAGTCGCCTAAATCTCATTACTGGTAATAATGGCAGTGGCAAAACCACATTAATGGAAGCCATTTATTACTTAGGCCGCGGCAAATCATTTAAAACCTCTAAAAATAGCAAAATCATCAGTACTGGTGAAGACAGTTTTACACTGTACTCTCAACTCAGCGGGTCGCCTGCGACCACCATAGGCATTCAAAAATCTAAGACCACTTCTACCGTAAAACTCAATGGCCAAACCATAAACTCGTCATCAAAGCTTGCCCAATACTGCCCCCTATTATTAATCCACCCAGAGAGTCATCACTTATTAGAGCAAGGCCCACAACAAAGAAGGCACTTTATGAATTGGGGTTTGTTCCACGTGGAACATGCTTTTTTACCGTTATGGAACCAGTATTCACAAGTCCTAAAACAACGCAATGCCCTGCTTAGAAACAGAGATGTTAGTGCGATCAAACCCTGGGACATTCAATTTGTGGAACTCTCTGAAAAAATAGATTTGTTACGGCAACATTATGTCAGCAAGGTTAACGCCTATTTCACCGCATCTTGCCACTCACTGCTTGGGCTTGAAGACATCAACCTAGTCTATCGCAGGGGGTGGAACCAAGAGAGCCAATTAGCGGACTTATTAGCATCAAGCACCCTGAGAGACATTGAGTCAGGATTCACCCGTGCCGGGCCACACAGAGCAGACATTAGCATCGTGCACGACAAACAAAATGTGCATCAAATTGTCTCTCGTGGACAACAGAAATTGATTATTACTGCCCTATTGCTTTCTCAGGCACAGTACTTAGATGAAATGAAGCAACAGAAAGCGATTATCCTTGTTGATGACTTAACGTCTGAGTTAGATCAGCATCACTTACAAAAACTCTATGAAATCATCATGGGGTTAGACACACAGGTGTTTATTACTGCAATCTCAGATAATTTTACTTCTGGCGTGAAAATTCCTTCTCATTCAAAAATGTTCCACGTGGAACATGGTCACTTAAACGCTATTTAGACCCACTTTACCTCAGACTACCCTGCTCTACAGATAAAATAATATACAATACTATAGGGCTTTATTTATAATTTATCCTCAACCCAATATGAGACCTAGCCTTATATAAAATACTCTTCAACTCACTATACAATTCCAACTTAAATACAATTTTGAAGCTGTTCATACATATATATTGAGTTATCCTAGCCTTATTATGCTAAATAACACTACAGCCACGTTAAAATAAACAGATATATTAATATTTATTTGGGAACTATGCCCTATCTGGGGATTTAAACTCGACATAAACAGATAAAAATTACCCTCTGCAATACGCCTTACACAGCCCCTCCCTACCCTGTGCACCACCCTTCTCTTGAAATGACTTATTACGACTAAACCCGATTTATACGCCTTCCCGATAATTTACGACGAATGCTTCCTTGTTTCAGTACTTGTATAGAAGGCATACTGCATTTTTTATTTACCCACCTTAAGTTCAGTAAGTTGCCAGCTTCAGCCTACGGACATCAATGGCAAAAAAACGTATTTAACCTTCTATGATTCAAGCTTTAGCATCACAAAAATTTTTATATTACCCAACAAAAACTGGCTCTGAACCACCTATTTTGCTCATTAAAATGAGATGTTCCACGTGGAACATTTGAAATAAAGCCACAACACTGCACTTTGTACGATAAAAAACGTGATCACATCAATAAATATGACGCTCATAATTAAATAACGCCAGTGTCGCTAGTACAGTCAATTATAACCACATCAGAAAAATAATTAGCAACAGCATGCAATGTTCCACGTGGAACATGCTGTTTTGATGGCTCACTTCTCAGCAAACAATGTCTGCATAAACATAATTTATACCGCCAATTAAGGTGGTTTCTAAGTAAATTTTCAATGCACGACCTAGTCAACAAGAATCAATAAGTAGATTAAAAACTAACTCTGGAGTAACGGTTAAAATACTAGAAGTGTGCTAAATTTTCTTGGCAAAAGTGTAGGGTATGTTCAAGTAGCTTAACCAAATATAAAGCCCTGAATGCCATCATATTGAATTTGACCCATTTTAATTAAGTCAGGCCGAGTAGAGTTGCGATAAAAAATGTCTCCTAAAGCCAGAATATTGTAAACAACACTTTACCAATAGTCCCTTAAGAAATTATTCATATGAGGGTTAACGGTTAGTGGTTTTCAACAGTGTGATCATGGCTTGATAAACCGAAGCATGGAAGATAAGAACACCTGGTGCTAGCGAACCCGTAAACATGATAACGACCCCTTGTCTCATCATGAAAAAATCACATTGTTCCACGTGGAACAAAAACAAAGACCAAGTGGAAAAAGGAGGAGGGCGCCAACAATAACATCGATTAACGAGGATAAATTTTACCTTGTCTGAGCAAATTATGATGGAAAAAGCACTTATTTTAAGCACGACACAATCAATATAAACTGCTTTATAGAAGCATAAACAGAGTGTGCCGAGAAACACCCCTAAAAAACTCAAAAAAACACCTACAACACCTTGTTTTCAAGATAAAAAATGCCTAATGATTTTCCTTAAAAGCCCCAAAATGATACAATGTTGCACAATATAAAAAGCGTGCGCACCTCCCTCAAGGAAAATTATGTCAAACGATAATTATGACTCCGACAGTATTAAAGTATTAAAAGGCCTAGATGCCGTTCGTAAACGACCTGGCATGTACATAGGGGACACAGACGATGGGTCAGGTTTGCACCACATGGTCTTTGAGGTAGTCGATAACTCCATCGACGAAGCACTGGCAGGGCACTGCTCCGAAATTAACGTCATCATGCACAGTGACCAATCCATCACCGTTACCGATGATGGCCGTGGCATCCCTGTGACCATGCACGAAGAAGAGGGTAGATCAGCCGCTGAAGTTATTATGACCGTACTCCATGCCGGCGGTAAATTTGATGCCAACTCTTATAAAGTTTCTGGTGGTTTACACGGTGTTGGTATCTCAGTTGTTAACGCATTGTCTGAACGGTTAGTGCTAACCATCCATCGTGAAGGCGAAATACACCAGCAAGAATATATTCATGGTGACCCTCAAAAACCTATCGAAGTCATTGGCAAGTCGGATAAAACGGGCACTGAAGTTCTATTTAAACCAAGCCCAAAAACATTCACTAGCCTAGAATTTCACTACCATATACTCGCCAAACGATTACGTGAGCTGTCCTTCTTGAACAGTGGTGTCAAAATCATTCTTCATGAACAAGCCACCAATAAAGAAGAAACGTTCTACTACCAAGGTGGTATTAAAGCGTTCGTAGAACATTTGAATAAAGATAAAACACCTCTACACCAAAACGTGTTTACCTTTACCGACACCAAAGATGATATCGAAGTAGAACTTGCTATGCAGTGGAGTGACAGCTACTCAGATAAAAGCATCTACTGTTATACTAATAACATCCCACAACGAGATGGCGGCACCCACTTAGCCGGTTTTAGAGGGGCATTAACACGCACCCTTAACCAGTATATTGAAAAATCAGGTGTCAGCAAGAAAGAGAAAGTACAAACCTCAGGGGATGATGCAAGAGAAGGGTTAACAGCTGTATTATCTGTTAAAGTCCCAGACCCTAAATTTTCATCTCAAACTAAAGACAAACTGGTTTCATCTGAAGTTAAAACGGTGGTCGAATCTCTTATCAATGAACACCTCAGTGATTTCTTACTCGAAAACCCAGCCGATGCTAAAGCAATCTCTGGTAAAATGGTCGATGCTGCAAGAGCGAGAGAAGCCGCTAGAAAAGCCCGAGAAATGACAAGACGGAAGGGCGCTTTAGACATTGCAGGTTTGCCAGGGAAACTGGCCGATTGCCAAGAAAAAGACCCGGCACTTTCAGAGCTGTTCCTAGTGGAGGGTGATTCTGCTGGCGGCTCAGCCAAACAAGGCCGCGATAGAAAAACCCAGGCGATCTTACCGCTAAAGGGTAAAATCCTTAACGTAGAAAAAGCCCGCTTTGATAAGATGATCTCCTCACAAGAGGTTGGCACGCTCATCACCGCTCTCGGTTGTGGTATCGGTGCAGATGAATTTAACCTAGAAAAATTACGTTACCACCGCATTATCATCATGACTGATGCGGATGTGGATGGATCGCATATCCGTACCTTATTACTCACCTTTTTCTATCGTCAATTACCTGAGCTGGTTGAGAACGGTTACATCTATATTGCTCAACCACCTTTGTACAAAGTTAAGAAGGGCAAACAAGAGCATTACGTCAAAGATGATGCTGAGCTAGATAGTTACATATTGCAGTTAGCACTCAATGACGCACAATTATTTAGCGCAGAAGAGACGCCACCTATATCCGGTGTCGCACTTGAAAATTTAGCCAGACAGTTTCAAGAAGTGAAAGGGTTTATTGCGAGGCTATCAAAACGTTTTGATAGCCAACTGTTGAACTGCATGATGGATATGTCTCAAGTCACACCCGAAACACTGAACAACCCAACTGAGTTTAATGCTTGGATCAACAAACTCAATGAGCTGTTAAAACCCGTTAAAGAAAGTGATGCCCAATATACTTTGTTAGCCGATACGGAAACGAATCACATACTCGTCACCAAAAGGTACCACGGCGTTGATACCACACTCAGTATTGAACCACAGTTTTTTGAATCGGTTGAATACAAATCGATCTTTGAACTTGGTGAAACACTCGATGGATTAGTCACAGATACGGCATTTATTCAGAAGGGCGATAAGAGACAAAACGTCACTGATTTTGAGCAAGCACTGGATTGGTTAATCAGTGAAACCAATAGAGGCCGTGATATACAGCGTTATAAAGGACTCGGTGAAATGAATCCAGATCAACTCTGGGAGACCACCATGCATATGGAATCACGCCGGTTACTTCAAGTACAAATTGAAGATGTGATTGGTGTTGATGAAATATTCACCACGCTCATGGGGGATGTGGTAGAACCACGTCGTGACTTCATTGAGAAAAATGCGTTGTCTGTTGCGAACCTAGACGTTTAATTTTTAAGCTAGAAAGCTTTTTAAGAGGATAGGGGTAATCGTTTTTACCCCCGAAATAATAAACTACAAAACATACTTACGAGGATTGGTTTGATCATAGCGCTCATTAATTATCGCCATATGCTCTGTCATCCACGCTTCGACTTCCGCTAAAATTTCAGATGCCGTTTTGCCATTGGTATCAATTGGTTCACCAATATGTACTTGGATTTTACCCGGGAAAATTAAAAATTTACGCCGCTGCCAAAATTCACCCGCGTTATGCGCCACAGGAATCACCTTAGCTCTCGTATTTTCCGCTAAAATGGCACCACCAATTCTAAATTTAACTTTTTTACGAGGGTCTACACGAGTACCTTCAGGAAACACAACAACAGACAAACCGTCATCCAAACGTTGTTGACCTTGCTCAATAATTTGTTCAACGGCTTTTCGGCCTGCTTTACGATTTATCGCAATCGGTTTTAACATCAGCAAAGCCCAGCCAAAAATGGGCAGATACATTAATTCTTTTTTTAGAATCCAAACATAAGGGAAGAACAAATTGACAAAAGAAATTGTCTCCCAAGTAGATTGGTGTTTGCTCATGACGATATAAGGGTCATCAGGGATATTATCCAAACCTTCAATTTCATGGCTTAAGCTGCACAATTTATCCAAACCAAACAACATAATGTTTGACCAAATACCGCCAATACCTAATCTAATTTTAAAAGGGAAGGGCGCAGACAGTACGATCAATAAAGACATTATAAATGTCCCTACATTAAACAGAATACTGAATAAAATTGACCGAAGAACCAGTATCATTTATTCCTCCCTCAAACCTGGGTCAGATAAAATAAATTCATCAACGGCCTCAGCTAGGCAGTCAGCAACCAAAATTGTTTGAAGCGCTTCTGAGTTTTCCACCAAAGTTTTCATACCTTTACCTGTCTTCACCAAAATAGGTGTCGCTTCAACACCACTACTTGCTTCCAAATCTCGCCATGAGTCGCCAATAGCTGGCGCACCTTTCAGCGATAATTTTAACGTTTTTTCTAACTCTTCAAACAAACCAGATTTAGGTTTACGGCACTCACAATGATCTTCAGGTCCGTGTGGACAAAATAGAATACCTTCAATTTTACCACCCGCTCTATCGACGTAATCATGCATTTTTTGGTGAATACGATGAAGTGTTTCAATACTAAAATATTCACGCGCAACACCTGATTGGTTTGTAATCACAAACACTCGGAAACCTGCTTGGTTTAATTTCGCAATCGACTCAATACTACCCGGAATAGGGCGCCATTCCTCAGGAGATTTGATGTATTGATCCGAATCTACATTGATCACACCATCACGGTCTAGAATCACAATTCGATTGTCGATATTTAAACTCATTATTTAGTCTCTAAATTCACTGACCCGAATTTTGCCATTAATCATACGAGATTCACGTTTATCCAACTTGGCCATTTTATCCCAAAAAGCTTTATTTAAATCAAAGTCTTGAGAAATTGCTGTCCCTAACACCAAAATGAACAAATCGGCACATTCTTCAGCAAGATCCTCTAAAGATTTACCTTTCGTTACGCAGGCTGATATTTCGCCAAGCTCTTCCGCCATCAACGCGACACGGTAAGTTAAATCTTCGCCACCGGTATTCTTAAAGTCATGTTTATCATGAAATGCTTGAACTTTGGCTAACATACCTTTATAAGAATCTTCGTTCATCTTGTGCCTCGTTAAGATTGTAGTTTAGAAATATCTGCAATGTTTAAAAACAGCTGATTCATTTGCTGTAATAACGCCAACCTATTTAAACGAATATCATCTTCTTTAGCCATCACCATCACATCTACAAAAAATTGATCCACAGAGTCTCTCAGCTCTGCCATCGTTTTAAGTGCATCTGTATATTCATGCTGCTGTAACAGTGGCATGACTTTTTCGGTCACAGTATTTAACTCATTTAGCAGAGTGGTTTCAGCAGGTTCTGCCAACAAATCGGTATTCACTGCATCAGGTATAGCTTCTTTACTTTTCTTCAAGATGTTACGTACACGTTTATTTGCTGCAGCCAAACTAGAAGAAGATTCCATCGCTTTAAATTCTACAACGGCTGAAACTCTTGCTTGAAAATCATTAAGATCACTATAGTTAGTCGATAATACCGCATCAAAAACATCCACTGAAAACCCTAACTCAACAAAATAGCCTTTGGCTCTTTCCATTAAGTATCGATTAATATTAGTAGCAGTATTTTTATCTGTAACCTTATCGCCTAGTGTATTTAAAGAGACATTAATAATCGCTTTAATATCTATTGATAATGATTTTTCAACCACCATTCTAATCACACCTAAAGCAGCCCTACGTAAACCAAAAGGATCTTTATCTCCTGTTGGTTTTAAACCAATACCAAAAATACCAACAATTAAATCCAATCGATCAGCTAAGGCAATACACAAACCAATATCACCTGCAGGCAACGCATCACCAGAGAATCTAGGTAAATATTGCTCTAACATACTACTAGCAACGGCTTCTGGTTCACCATCATTACGTGCATAATATTGACCCATGACCCCCTGAAGATCAGGAAACTCTCCAACCATTTCTGTAGAAAGATCCGTTTTACATAACAATGCAGCTCTATTCACTAAATTAGTATCAGCACCAATAAGTGTAGCAATATTTTCTGCAAGCACAGCAATTCTTTCACTACGATCATGTAAAGAGCCGAGTTGCTTTTGAAATAAAATATTTTTTAGGCCTTCAACTCTGTCAGACAATTTTGTCTTCTTATCTTTTTCCCAGAAAAATACACCATCTTCTAATCGAGGCCGAATAACACGCTCATTCCCTTTTTTTATAATATCAGGATCACTACTTTTAACATTTGCAAGGGTAATAAAATTAGGGAGTAACGTGCCAGATTCTGTTTCTACATGAAAATATTTCTGATGTTTTTTCATGCTCGACACTAGCACTTCTTTAGGTAAATCTAGAAATCGCCGTTCGAACTCACCGACAATTAAAGCAGGGTATTCAACCAAAGCGGTCACTTCATCTAACAAATCAGAATCAATCACTGCAATACCTTGTAATCCGTTTGCAGCTTCTTTGACTAATGCTTCAACTTGGTTTTTTCGTTCCTCAAAATCACAAATAACAGAGCCTTCAAGTAATTTCTCTTCATAGGTTTTTGGCTGCTCAATGGTAATAACACCTTCACTATGAAAGCGGTGACCCATCGTCGTATTTGAGGATTTAATACCTAATATTTCACACTCTACAACTGTATCATCTAGTAGAAACAACACCCATTGCACAGGTCGAACAAATTCAACACTTGAGCTTCCCCAGCGCATTCGCTTTGGAATAGGCAGTTGATTTAATGATTTTTTAACAATTTCAGGCAACAACGCGACTGCATTTTGCCCTTTTTCTTCCAGAGTATATGTCAGCCATTCACCTTTTGGTGTATCAACCACTTGTAAATCAGCAACGGTTACACCACAGGACCTAGCAAAACCTTCAGCAGCTTTAGTTGCATTCCCATCAGCATCGTATGCCGCTTTCACCGAAGGGCCTTTGCGCTCAATTTTTTGGTCTTCTTGAGTGACATCTAAACCCTCAATCAAAAAAGCCAGCCTTCTTGGCGTTGCATATGATTTTATAGAATTAAAACTTAATTTTGCAGCCTTTAATCCTTCAACCACAGTGGATGTTAATGCATTAGAGAGTTTTTTAAGGGCAGTTGGTGGTAATTCTTCAGTCCCTAATTCAAAAATAAGATCCGCTTTTTCGCTCATGATGCGTCTCCTTGTTGTTCTGCTGAAACCATTGGGAAACCCAGTTTTTCACGCGCTTCATAGTAAGATTTAGCCACCATTCTCGATAGTGTCCTTACTCTTAGAATATATCGTTGTCGCTCAGTTACCGATATCGCATTTCTAGCATCTAATAAATTAAACACATGCGATGCTTTAAGTACTTTTTCATAAGCGGGTAGCGGTAAATTTTGTTCTATTAACCCCTGACACTGGCTTTCGTAATGATCAAAATCGACAAACAAAACATCCACATCTGCATGCTCAAAATTATAAGTCGATTGCTCAACTTCATTTTGATGAAAGACATCACGATAGGTTAAGCCTTCATCATTCCAGGCTAGGTCATACACACTGTCAACACCTTGCAAATACATTGCAATTCGTTCTAAGCCATACGTGATTTCACCACTGACAGGCTTACAATCCAGACCGCCCACTTGTTGAAAGTAGGTAAATTGAGTCACTTCCATGCCATTCAGCCAGACTTCCCAGCCTAAACCCCAAGCACCCAAAGTAGGTGATTCCCAGTTATCTTCAACAAAGCGAATATCATGAACCGTTGGATCTATCCCAAGCATTTGCAATGACTCTAAATACAAAGATTGTATTTCAAGCGGGGAGGGTTTCATGATGACTTGAAATTGAAAGTAATGTTGTAAACGATTTGGATTTTCACCGTAGCGGCCATCTGTCGGACGCCTTGATGGTTGCACGTATGCCGCCTTCCAAGGCTCAGGCCCTATGGCTCGAAGAAAAGTAGATGGGTTAAACGTACCTGCACCCATTTCCATATCATAAGGTTGAACAATGGCACAGCCTTGCTTTGCCCAAAATTTTTGTAATAAAAATATCAACCCTTGAAAGGTTTTCACGTCTTCCACGACACCACCAATTATTATGTTGTTAAGCGACTGAATTATACGCAGTCACAGCACTTCATCAATATAAAAAGGGTTATGCCTGAAATAGGCCGTTTTTATGGACAAAATCAATGAAATACGCGTCTAAAAATGATAAGTTTGAATCATCAATATCAATGTTTGTTGATATTGATTATAATAACAAAGTCTAAGATACTTATTTTGTGTTTAATAATCTATATAGAAGGGAAGCAAAGATGAAACATCTTTCAAAAATGTTTGCAGTTATTATGTTGGTTTCTGCAGGTTCAATTGCACCTGTGAGCGATGCACAGGCATGGAACATGATGCCTTGGAATAACAATGGCGGTGATATGCCTTGGAATGGTAACGGGATGCCTTGGAATGGTAACAACAACTGGGCACCTTGGAACAACAACAATGGTTGGAACAACGGCTGGCGTCCATGGAACAACGGCGGTTATGGCGCACCTTATGGTTATGCACCTTATGGTTATGGCGCACCTTACGGTTATGCTCCACAAGTAGCACCACCAGTAATGCCTATGCCAGCTCCAGCAGCACCT
>Ga0233436_1001755_pt1 | contig 16911 bp, 19 predicted proteins | sample SI_122_August201_2_FD_182723 | JGI IMG/M metagenome (GOLD analysis project Ga0233436, IMG submission 182723) | Seawater microbial communities from Saanich Inlet, British Columbia, Canada - SI_122_August2016_150_MG | ecosystem: Environmental > Aquatic > Marine > Inlet | place: Canada: British... | reverse complement strand
GGGCACTCGCACAATGCCATTTGGATGGATAAAATGCGCCGAGATACTAAACTCTGAACGTGAGATTGAAACAATACATTTAGATAACGTACCCAAAGCAAACCAGCAAATATATGGTCGACGAAAACAGGTAAATAATTACACTGTCGAATAAAAATATACAGATTATATAATAATAACAGGCAATGTTTTCTGAAACAAAAAGTATTTCTTTATTTGTTAGCGTGTGTATGCCAATTCGAATCCTAATTGCTATGGTTCCTTTGTATATACGCACTGACAATTTACCTTATTATGGCGCGTTATTATTAATGTTCGCGTTTGGTTTTTTGTATTTATATTTCAATAATGTACGATTGAATGCAAGTGAGGGAAGCGGAATCACTTGGTGGGCGAACTATAGATTGCTCCATGGGTTATTATATTTGACAGCCGCAATATATTCATTTCAGGAAAAAATCATCGCCACGCTTCCACTTGCGATTGATGTAGGGCTAGGATTAATTCTGTTTATTTTTCGTCATTTTATTACCATCAAATTTATGTAATTTCATTAGGAGCAGTTGAACGGTCAACATACTTTTTTTCGGCATAAAACACAACAATCTCCTGAATATTTGTTGTGTTTTATATTGTGTGTGAAACAAATGGCGCATACTTTATGCTTGCATTTTGGAACTACATAATTATTGTCTTCAAATTCCGTATAACATACGGGACAACACTCTACCTCGGGCACTTGTTCGGTCATTGTTCGAATTAGATCGTCGCATTTATTAACCGATTTTTGGAAACATAGAATTGAGTCCGTATAATTTTCTATATCGTAATGTGGTACGTCGCGAATGGGATCATCCATCAACGGATATGCTTGTTTAATTCCGGTATATTGTTTATTGGTTGCAGTTTTTACATACGCCGGCACCTTTTTGTGTTTTATAAAGTTTTCTACGTCTTGGTTGAGGGTCAGTTCTTTAAAGAAGGCAATCATATCAAGTTCGTCCATTTTATTACACTGTTATCGTTTGTTATTTTGTTATATCATTTGTTATATGGTATTAAGTAAATCAATTTTATGATATCTATTCAAAAATCAGTAAAAATAAGTGGCTTAACTAAATAGAATTGGACATAAATAAATGTCCTTTTTTCATTTGGGAAAAATAGTTTTGTAAATTCAATACTAATAAAATGTATATATGAGGATAATGCAGTAATTTTGAAATTATTTGAAATTTGTATGGTTGCATCATTTTTAAGTATATTAAATATAAAAGTGTTTAGGAACTTTTTCTCTTCGTATATTATACGAAGATGACGAATCTAGAAAGTTCCGGTGATTATGAATGTAAACATTGTAACTATATTACCATGCGAAAAAGCCAATATGATCGTCATTTATCTACTGCAAAACACCAAATACGCACTAATACGAACATAATAGTTCCAAATAGTTATAAAGTATATCGATGTGAATGTGAGAAAATATTTAAGCATGCGTCTTCGTTATGGAATCATAAACAAAAATGCGATGGCTTGATTCGACCTCAATCCTTAGCACGCCCACCCGAAATATCAAATCCATTGGATTCATCATTGGTATTAGAGTTATTGAAACAAAATCAAGAATTCAAAGAAATGATGATAGAACAGCATAAACAAATACAAGAACAAAATAAGCAGATGATTGAACTTGCAAATAAATCTGGAAACACTACCAACAACACAAACAATACAAACAATACAAACAACACCATAAATAATAATAAATTTAATCTTAATGTGTTTTTAAATGAGACATGCAAAGACGCTATCAATCTGAATGATTTTATTCAGTCTATTGAATTAACCATACGTGACTTTGTCAATACGGGGGAAGTTGGGTATGTTAAGGGAATATCAGATATCATGTTAGAACGGATTCGGGACATGGAACCACATGTGCGTCCTATACATTGTACTGATTTAAAACGTGAGACGGTGTATGTAAAAGACTCGGATATTTGGGCGAAGGAAGATGACAATAAAACCCATATACGGAAAGCCGTCCGAATAGTAGCAAATAAGAATAAGGCACAAATACATTCTTGGATACAAGAGAACCCAAATTATGATGTTTTAGATACCCCCGAATGCGACAAATTCTTCGAATATTCAAAAGCATCATTGGGAGGGTACGGAAAAGAAGAGGACAGTAAGTTTGAAAATAAAATAATAAGTAATATTTTGACAGAAACAACAATTGATAAAACGTTACTTGAATAGATAAAAATCAGTATCTTATATCCGAAAGTATTTTGGCATTAATTTGTTTCAAAGGTGTATAATGAAACAAATTGAAACATGTAAAATGCCAAAATATTTACATGTATTAAATGTAATTTTAAGTGCAGTAAAGAAAGTAATTATAACAATCACTTATTAACTGCAAAACAGAAAAAATGTGTAAATGAAACAACATAAAATGCCGAGTGATTGGTAAAAATTTACTTGAATAAATCAGTAAAAATAAGTGGCTTAACTAAATAGAATTGGACATAAATAAATGTCCTTTTTTCATTTGGGGAATATAGTTTTGTAAATAGAAACATGCAAATAGTGGTTATTACCATTATGCAGTAATTTTTATATATATATATGGTAAATCGTGGTTACTGTAAAAATAAGTATATTATATTCGACAATATTTAGGCATTAATTTGTTTCATTATAATATATAAATGAAACAATTTGAAACACGCAAAATGCCTAAATCTTCCAAATTATTTACATGTATTAAATGTAAATTTAAGTGCAGTAAAGAAAGTAATTATAACAATCATTTATTAACTGCAAAACATAAAAAATGTGTAAATGAAACAACCAAAAATGCCGATAACGTAAAAAATGAGTTTGTGTGTAATATATGCGATGTCAGGTTCAATAGCAGAACCACATTGTGGCGTCATGCAAAAATATGCAGTCAATCAGAAGAATCAAATGTAGAATTGCCATCATTGATATCTGAACCAACGTCGGTCAACCAAACAAGCGACAATAATAGTTATGCGTTATTGACAAATACAATTTTAGAATTGATGAAGAAAAACGACACATTAACAAACACCATTGTAGAAATGTCAAAACAGATAGGTAACAATAACAATAATAACAATAACAACAATACCATCAATAATAAGTTTAATTTGAATGTGTTTTTAAATGAGACATGTAAGAATGCTATGACACTAACTGAATTTGTCAAAAGCATGAATTTATCGGTAGAAGATTTTGTGAATACAGGCGAATTAGGATATGTAAATGGTATATCGCAAATAATGGTAGATCGCATAAACAATATGGAATTGTGCGATCGACCTCTTCACTGTACTGATTTGAAACGCGAAACCGTATATGTAAAAGATGCCGAAAAATGGGAAAAAGATGAAGACAATGACAAACTGCGTGATGCAGTCAAGAAAGTAGCAAGTAAAAACGAAAGAATGAGATCAGTATGGTATAATGAAACGCCAAATATAGACGTATTAGGTTCTGATAACTGTGAAAAATTCTTCAAGTATTCAAAATCAGCACTTGGTGGTGTGAACCCGGACCAAACACGAACATTTCAAGATAAGATAATTCGTAATGTTCTCAAAGAAGTAATTGTTGATAAGCAATCAATTGAATAATCCCATCTTATTAAATTTTTCCACTATTTCCCATTATTTCGTTATTTCCCATTATTTCGTTATTTCCCATTATTTCGTTATTTCCCATTATTTCGTTATTTTCCATTATTTCGTTATTTTCCATTATTTCGTTATTTTCCATAATTTCGTTATTTTCCATAATTTCGTTATTTTCCATTATTTCGTTATTTTCCATTATTTCGTTATTTTCCGTTACTTCACTACATTTAATTGTTTCATTATATGTTCTATTAAGCACTAATTCTGCGGTTGAGCTCATTTCTATCATATGTTCTGGTTTATACATTCTCCAGTATTCTGGGTTATTTCTATTCTCTATTGTAAATTCATCAACAATATGTTGGGGTATATTAGGTGTGCTTCTCATTAAATCACTATATTTTCGGTCCATTTCATTTATTAGGTGTATTGGTGGTTTTCTATTCAATGGGTCATACATTAATTGTTGAGATATTTCAGAAGCAATTAATACATATTCTCGTGATGTTTGATTAAATAATTCTACTTTATCACCTGCTTGACTTTTCTCAGCAATTGTTGTAAATGACGCAATTATAAAATTGCCAATGCTTGTGATTAATATAACTAACGAATCTGGTATTTTATTACTACCATAATATGTAGCAAACATACCAAATATATTTAAACACCATGCTAACACTGATGCTGGAACCAGTAAATGGGTCCTCTGTTTACCATAATATGTGCTTGTATAAGAACATAATTTACCCATACATTTTGATTTATCCGCTTTTACAACTAAAATCTCTTCAAGTTCTCTGGTCCATTTTTTACTAACATATTTATCTGAAAAATTATATTCAGTATCCATTTATATATTTTTTATATATATATAAACCGATTTTTCTTTTCGGTCGGTGTAATTCATCTATTTGAAGTGATCCGACAATTACAAAACCTATTTGGACTGATTATAAAGACCTATAAAATGGTTGATGTATTTTCTTAAGATACTTTTTCCTATTAATTTTAAGGGCGGATATGTATTACACATATTTAATGCAGTTCTAACTTGAATATGATTCACTAAACCTATGTGAATTGACTCGTATAACATTTCATCCTTCGTCCATTCATCCACATTCGAATTGGTAGGTGGTATATATGGAATTTTTTCTGCAATCGCAATCATTTCAACCAATTTTGACATTAGTAGTAGTCGATGTGTAATTAGAATATAATATATATTTTTTATATTAGTTATTGGTTTTCATCATTTCTACTTATGATTTCATTATAAATATCAGTATCCGTTGATAATGTACTATCAAAATCATTTACATTATCAAATAATTTTTCACAACATAATATTAATATCCATACTGTTATTGAAATTGATGTTAAAATTCCTATTATTAATAAAATTCCTAATATTTCCATTATACACTTTCGGATATTAAACATGAGACATAATATTTATATAATTTTTATTATAATTGTTTCAAAAAACTGCGTTTTAAATCTTCAAGGGTGTAAAATGGTTTAAATATAAAATATTATTCATCTTATATTTACATATATGTGTGGTATTGTTGGCATTTTAAAACGTAACGCATTAATCCATCTATTTGAAGGGATCCGACAATTGCAAAACCGAGGTTATGATTCGGCCGGAATTGCATATCATTCTTTTGATACATCGCAGTTTGATATTTATAAATATGCATCTACCAACGATAAAAGTTCTTTGGCAAAATTACATGAGAATATTCAGACTGACATTGACGTGAAAAAACAAGACACGATTATGTCTGGTATCGCTCATACCCGTTGGGCAACCCATGGAGGAAAAACCGATGCGAATTCACATCCGCATATGTCTTGTGACGGCAAATTTGTTCTTGTACATAATGGTATTATCGAGAACTATGCATCTTTAAAAAGAACATGTATTGAAAAGGGTGCCACGTTCTCTTCGCAAACAGATAGTGAGGTAGTTGTCAACCTACTTTCCATTATTTACCAAGAACAAAAAGATAAAAATGTGACATTGGCAATCCAAGAAGTGTGTGATAAAATGGAAGGGACATGGGCGTTGGTCATCATGTGTACCGATACTCCCAATGAGTTATTCTGCACGCGACATGGAAGTCCTTTACTGATTGGTAAACAAACAGATTGCGCCTATATTGTTAGCGAACAAAGTGCATTCAATAATCAAGTGCAAGATTATTTCGTATTGGACAATCATGATATTTGCCATTTATATTATGACAATGATGCAGTCGGAACTATTAAGTGCGATACACGCCATATTTACCAACCGAAAAGATTAGCATTCCAACAAAATACATTTACACCGGCACCATACAAACATTTCATGGAAAAGGAAATAATGGAACAAGTTGATGCGTCATTGCGTGCGATTAGTTTGGGAGGACGTGTTTTAAGCAATGATTGTGTGAAATTAGGGGGTCTAGAAATTCACCAAACCCAATTAATGGACGTCGATCATTTGATTTTACTTGGATGTGGTACATCCTACAATGCTGGTTTATTGGGAATGGAATATTTCAAGGAATTGTCCGATTTCACAAGCGTTCAATTGTTTGATGGTGCAGACTTTGACGCGAAAGATATTCCACATAATGGAATTACCGGTCTACTAATGTTGTCGCAATCGGGGGAAACAAAAGATCTACATCGGTGCATACAGATAGGTAGATCGAATAACCTATTTTTGATTGGCGTAGTCAATGTGGTAGATTCGCTTATTGCGCGCGAAGTAGACTGTGGTGTTTATTTAAATGCTGGACGTGAAGTTGGTGTTGCTTCCACTAAATCCTTTACCTCACAGGTGATTGTTTTATCACTCATAGCCGTTTGGTTTGCACAGAAACGAGATGTAAATGCGAACAAACGGCGTCAATATGTGCGTGATCTGAGAAATATTCATGTGAACATGGAACGTGTATTGAGTAATTGTTATCAAAAAATGAATGAATATGTTGATTTTTTTCGTGATTTCCCAAATTGCTTCCTTTTAGGAAAGGGACGCGGACATGCGATTGCGTTAGAAGGTGCCTTGAAAATAAAGGAAATTGCATACATTCACGCAGAGGGATATAGCGCGAGTAGTTTAAAACATGGTCCACTCGCTTTGCTTATAAAAGATTTTCCAGTGATTCTGCTTCATACCCATCCCGAACATGCCAGTAAAATCCACAATGTATATAGAGAACTAAAATCACGCGATGCGAAAATTTTGTACATCACATGCGAAGATAGTGTTGATTTTTTAGACGACAACGATTTATTAATTTCGTTACATTGTAATCTTAACATTTTTGCCGATGTTTTGTCTATATTACCATTGCAATTATTATCGTACTATGTTGCTCTGGCAAATGATTTTAATCCAGACATGCCACGAAATTTGGCCAAAGTAGTGACTGTAGAATAAGTGTGGATAACATCGTATCCAATTTCAAGATAATATTATCCAGTTCGTATGAGAGTTCTAGTTCCTCACTGGTTCATAATGACCGCCCGTCCATTCTAATTGAATCGTCTTGGTATAATTACTAGAAACGGGAATAAATTCAATGCTGGTTCCATTCCTGTCGCGGAAATTTTTAACAATAATACGCCACTGCCATATATTGCAAGCAGATTGTATCTCAATTGCTCCACCCCATGTACTCGGACTCCGCATATTTTGAATATAGTTCCCACCTTCCATTTTTACAATTTCAGATGTTTTCAGACCATCTACTAAAGCACCATTATTTTGAATATAATCGCAAATTTTATTGCGAATATCCCCACTTGACAACTCGGGTAAAAAAAAATGCATGCTATTGAAAAGACAACTCATTATATATAATATACACCTTTGAAGATTTAAAATGGCACGGTTAGCACCAAAAAAAATACATTCAAAGTTTAGGTCTTTTCATACCTTGTGTATATTTTGTTTATAGCAATTCGTTAAAACTGCTTGATTACTTGTTCTACATAGATACCCTGGTCTTTCCAAACCATATATTGCTTGGTATGCTATCTTATAGATGTTAGATGAACCATTACGGTCTCTGTTCCACTCGCCACAACCATTCTTACAATGTAGTAGCCCGTGAACCAACCGCATATCATCTTTATTTGGTCTTGGATTTTTCCTTACCATAAACTTCTCGCATACTCCTCCATCACATTTGGAGCATTTACAACTGCTTCTAAATTCATCAACTAAATATACCTTGTAGTTGTTTTTACGAAGCAAACTTCTCATTCCTATTCCTAATGTTGGTTCTTTGTATTTCATTTGCTTTCGTTGTTCCCAGTCTCCTATACAAATAACTACATTTTCAGGATTACCATACATCTTCCTGAAATCACTCATCATCTTTTGTTCGTTTCGTTTGATATTGATATGTCTTCCAAACTTTAACTTGCGGAACAATTGTTTTGAGTAAAAATCAAATAATATATGGTTTATTCTATTCTTTTCGGTTACATATGCCTTGAACTTATCCATATAAAGTGTTTTACGATTATACAAAGACAAATCAGTTTCATATTCAATCACACTCTTTCCTTGTATTTTATTGGTTTTCATACCCAATATGATATTGTTGTATTTTTTCATCTTGGTTTCTTTCCTTCGTTGATTTTGTGAATACCGAAATACATTTGCATCTTTGGAAGCATCATCTACACAATAAATCAAATCGTCCTTACCAGGGTCAATCCCAATAATCTTCTTATTTTGTAATGTAGAATAATCATTTAGTTCATCAATATACAATTCTTTTGATACACCTTTCTTCGCATTTGGTAATCGTTTTCCTACCAAATCATCACGAATAAATAATACGGAAACACCTACCCCGTCAGTAGAAATCATATGATGGAATGAAAAATCTGTCTTGTGAAACACTTTTTTTTCTGTGCGAAAAAAGAACTTCCATATTTTATCTTCGTGCTTCTTTGTATTGCCTTGATTGCTGTAATCACTTTTCTTTCCTTGCTCTTTTCGTAAAAGCATATTTACTAATGTAATTGTATCTAACCGAATATAACCAGGTGCGATACTACTTCGTAAAGGAAAAACATTACTGACAGTTTCCTCGTTATTTTCAACTTGTTTCATCATCGCAATCATACATGGGAAATAATCCATCGGTTTACATTTCAAATCATAATAGATGCTTTGTTTTTGGAACTTCTCCTTGTCTGGAACAATGTGTTTCTTTTGTTCGGTAATCCATTTATGATAATGTGGTAGTGATGTATTCTCATCTATATTATCAACATTCAACAAATCATTCTTTATTTTTCGCAACTCCTTTTCCAAACATCTAATTCGTGCTTCCTTTTCTTTTTTGGTAGGAAATATTTTTCGTATCTTATCAACCAGCATCTTCTTCTTCCAAACAACATTTACATATCGCTCTACATAATTCACATAATGTAGTTGAATGTTATTTTCATACATCGTCATAATGTCTTCACATAAGTAAGAAAGCACATTACTCATATATTCATAATCCAATTGCTCTGGTTGTGTATACGGTTTGTAATGCTCTGTATAGAATGAAGTAAGTTTTGTAGTAAGTTCGACGGTTTCTTTCTTGGGTGGTTTTCCTGTTTTGGTATGTTTTTCACCACAAACAACCTTCATAACATTCAAAATCAAAATCTTATCAATAATAGGTATGGTTTGTGAGTGCGTTTGATAATGATGAAGAGTATACATTTTTAGAAATTGTAAAGTATGAATAACGATTTTGTGTGCCTTGATGACTACATCGTTAATTTTCGTTGTGTTAATTTCAGGGTGCTTCAGTATGCTTTTGAGCGAAGTTTTGGTGGATTTGAAAAACTCTGGTGGTTTCTCTTTTGCTTTTTCCATTCTATATATTAGATAAAGAAAATAATTTTAAGTTCTTTATCAAAATATTAATTATTCCTAAATGTTTCAGTTTTTTATGAAAATGTATTTCCTAAACATTCTCATTTTGTTTGACTGATATTTTTTCTTTTCGTTTTAGATATGCCTTTCTGTTTATCTCTTTTAACTTATTGGGATTTTCTTGTGCTATTTTTTTCATTCTTTCCTTTGCCTTTTGATTTACTACTTCCTTATTTCGTTCATAATATAACTTCTGTGGTTTAGAATATGTATCTATCTGGCGTTTTAACTCCATATTTTCTATTTTCAGTTTTTCGTTTTCAACCAGTATATCATCTATATTCATATCTAATATATTAATATAAATATTTTTAAATCATTTGTGCGGATTTAAATCTTCAAAGGTATATATATACATATGAATAAACTTCAATCTTTTCTATTCATCATAACAGTATGTATTCTGATATACGTTATTTACCGATTTATATGGAAACGCGATATGATAGATAGAATAATTAATAAGATACAACGCAAGTCAACCAATACTCATTCTTGTAAAAATCCTACATGTAACTGCAATACAACTGAAGGTTTGGAACTATTTGGAACAAAACAGGGAGAATATAATGGATTGATTGATACTACTCCAACCAATATTGTATCATTGCCAAAAGATGATAAATATTTAAATCAACCGATTAAAGATTATGTCATTAAATCATCTTACAATAGCGCAGTTACTGGCAAACATGTAAATATGGAAATGATAACGTATTTACTTCACAGAGGCGTTCGCATGTTAGATTTTGAAATCATGTTAATACATGATAAACCGATGGTTACCTATACAAATGATAAAACTTTAGACACAAAGAAAACCGATGAAGTTTTATTATTAGATAATATTTTTAGTATGTTAGTTTCATCCGCATTCGTTCAACCCACCCCTAACGTACTTGACCCATTGTTTATACACTTAAGAATGAAGTCAAATGGGTCCGAATTATATAAACGTGTAGCAAAATCGATAGATAGTACATTACGTCCGAGGTTATATGATGGTAAAATTACAAAAAAAACACTTATGAAAGATATTATGGGTAAGATTGTTATTATTGTAGACAAAACAATTGATCGCAATTATTTATTAGAAGCGGAATGTCCGATTCGAGAACCAACTTGTTATGATTTAAAAAATTATATTAATATGGAAAGTGGTTCTGATATAGCACATATGTTTAATTATTCCGGATTATTAGGTTTAACACGAGATCATGTCCGCGTAGAAGACAAATGTGAATTATGTACGAATACTAAAAATATGAAGGTTGTTCTCCCCGATAGTGTTAATATTAATAGTAAAAATCCTAATATCAATGAATTTATCACAGGTTATGGGTGTCAGTTCACAACGTATAAATTTTATTCAAAAGATGAAGAACTAGAAATTTATGAAAACATGTTTGACGATAACAAGGGTGGCATTCTACCTTTAGCACTCACATTAGATTATCTGAAAAAAAATAAAGGATATCTTGATGAGGATGAATAAATAATGTATTCTTATTGTATAATGGTTAAATATAATAAGAAGAAAAAAACAGTAAAGCGAAAAACATACATCGCAAACAAGATATGTGACGATAAAATGACATTTCAAGATTGTGAACTTGCTGTATTGCGTCACGCGGTCGATCGAAACGAAGATATCAAAGGTAGACGAGTGGTGGGAAGCAGTGACGTTAAAGACATTTTAAAGATCGTAGAACAATTCATTGTTAACAAAAAATTAATATGTTATGGTGGAACCGCGATTAATAATATACTTCCCAAGTCAGTACAATTTTATAATAAGGACGTTGAAATCCCGGATTATGATTTTTTTTCACCTAATGCCATGGAAGACAGTAAGGAATTAGCCGATATATACCATAATGCTGGATATGTAGATGTTGAGGCAAAGGCGGGCATGCATTACGGTACATATAAAGTGTTTGTAAATTTTATACCAATCGCGGACATAACGCATTTGGTAAAACCATTATACACCGCGATTTATAAAGAGGCTATTAAAGTTGGAGGTATTCATTATACTCCTCCTAATTACTTACGAATGTCAATGTACCTAGAATTATCTCGCCCCGATGGTGACTCATCGAGGTGGGAAAAGGTTTTAAAACGATTAAATTTATTAAACAAATATAGACCCATGACAACACCCAATTGTGAAAAGATCGACTTTCAACGAAGATTAGATACTAAAAGTAACGATGAGGAGAAGTTGTATATTGTTGTACGTGATACATTAATAAGCGAGGACGTTGTGTTTTTTGGAGGCTATGCTTCAGGAATGTATTCAAAATATATGGATAGTAGAAAGAGACGTAAACTACAGAAAATTCCCGACTTTGATGTTTTATCGGATGATCCTGATTATACCGCATTGCGGTTAAAAGAACAATTAGAGGAATCCAATTTTAACGATATACGATTAGTACACAATAAGGAAGTCGGTGAAGTTGTTCCCGAAAATATAGAAGTCACAATAGGGAAAGACGAAATTATCGCTATTATACACAAACCAATCGGATGTCACAGTTACAATGAAGTATATATTGATAACAATAAGGTCAAAATTGCCACTATCGATACTATTATGAGTTTGTACTTAAGTTTCATATATATAGACAAGGAGACTCACAACGATCGGTTAGTATGTATGGCAAAATATTTGTTTGATCTTCAAGAAGAACATAGATTAACACAGGGTGGATTATTAAAACGATTTACAAATACTTGTTATGGTAAACAAAAGACGCTTGAAGATATTCGTTCAGAAAAAGCAAACAAGTATAAAGAATTAGGGTCGAATCGTACTTCGAAAGAATATGAAGAATGGTTTTTAAAGTACACTCCAAGTGATTCGGTAACCAAGAAGTCAAAATCGAAGTCGAAGTCGAATACGACAAAGAAAAAAACATCCGTTTTACCAAAAATAAAAAGGACGAAGTTACTCAAATTCTTCGGTCTTACAGACTGATTAAAAAATTGGTAAATTTGGTAATTGTATAATAAACGTTACCGAATAGAAGACTTTTAAATAATAATCCGTATAGGTTAAAGTTTCCGTCATCACTATACAAAGACAAAAATGAAAATCGCTTGAATATGTATGTGTTAATCACTGGAAGTTGGAAGAGGAAATATAAAATAGAGACAAATAATGGTACTTGTAGATCGGTGAGTATGTTATCGAGATATTGATTGCTACTTTTGTCTCTTTCAAATTTTTGAATATTTTTTTCCGTAAATAGTTCTTGTTCTCGTACATAATCGGTTGTTTTCTCGACAGGTGGTATATAATTAGGTTGAATTTGCTCGTCTCTCGAATATTGTTCGGAGTTATTTGGTATGTGTCTTGACGGAAGTCGCTGTTGCTGTTGTGGCATAATCGCCATGCGTTGTTCTTCAGATAAATACTGTGGTGTTTCCTGTGTGGGTACATTAGAAGTTATTTCAGGACGCGACATAGTTGATTGTTCGGGTGAAGGCATGATTGGATTTTGTTCTGAAACGCCATATGGATTTGGATGAACGTTAATCGGATTATAATTGTTAGGCAACTCTGCTAGTTTTTGAGAACCTATATTCATATTTTGCTGTGGCACCTGCGAAGATTGGCTATTTGATTGAGGTAAATCAGAAATACGCGTAGTGGTGTTCTCCATTTTGTACTATATAATATTGTATAACAAAGATTGTATAGTCTGACGAATATTTTCTAAATATAAATTTATTCTGGATCGATTTTTTCAGAGACTCCGATTATTCGTTTCGTTGAGTCACATGTTGAAGATTCGCTTTTATATTTATAACACTTGTCATCATGCTTAAACGTTTTATCCTTTATATCCGTGATAACAGGTCCGTTAAAAAGAATGCAATTTTTATCGGTACATGCCTTTCTGAAAAGACTTGCTAGGCCTAAACCTAATAGAATCGATATTAGCGTTTGTCCTAAATCTGTGTGTAATAATCGTTGTAAATTCATGTATACAATACCATCATAAAAATTCGAAATGCTAATTTATCACTTATCATTTCGAATTTATGTAGTATGTCATAAATTTGATATTGTATGAACTAACACATATATCCCTGAAAAAAATTATCTAATACATCGTTATTTACACTATCTTTGAGATGATCCGTAATTTCGTCTTTTGTTGGTTTTCTATTGTAAAATTTATGGAATTCATTTATGAATTCAGTAATTTTTTCAGTATGTGGACGATACACTTCTTCTCGTTCGTCGTCATCAATATCTATTTTTAATTCTAAATTGTTATTCGTGGGTTCATTAACAATATCTTCATCTTCCTCCAACTCTATGTTATTAGTATTCTTCACGATAAACATGTTAGTCAATCTGTTTTTCAGGGTCGTATGTCTATGGTGTTTGTCATATAGAAATTCGTCATGTTCTCGTTCAATATGACTTGGCGCAATAGCAGGATACGATTCGTTTATTTTACTACTCTCCTCCTTTTCACGGTTCAATAATTCTCGTTCTTTTTTGTCAATCCATTGCTGATCTATGTATTTCTGTGTTATTTTTACATTATTTTCAAGTGTTCGACTTTGTTCTCGTAAAGCATATTTTTCAGGGTTTCTTAATCTATCATATGAAACTCCCAAAGATTTACTTACTTTAGAATGAAGAGGTGGAGGCAATTCAATCTTATTAACCCATCCTCGTACTGAAGAATTACCCCTTTTGTATAATAATAACTCTTCCATATCTGATAATATATCATAAACTAGGTCAGATGGTTCTTCAGGTTGACTTCTACTTTTGATTTTTTCATATTCATTGAATTTCTCATCTAAAAAATCCTTTCCAGTAATTTTGCGTTGACTTCTATCTATGGAAATCATTTTATAAATATCGATACTAATACGATAATATTCTTTATGTGTAGACAATTCTATTTCCATTTTATCTTGATATTTCATAAACATTTCTATACCAGTTATAATACCACATATCAATGAAATACCACTACTTATTATCGATACATTGCTTTGTTTAACAAACTCATGTAATCCAACAGATGCAAACGTATTTATACCACTCAATATAATGATTGGTATTCTAAACCATTTTATTTGGCTTTTTGCATGCTGATACTTGTATTTATGAAAATTACTTAATTGACAACAATTTATTCTTAACTTATCTAAAACACGTTCAATGGTATTCGACCATGTATTTGCTATATTTATATTTTCAGTTGATACCATTTGTTCTGGCATCTCATATGGATTTTCATCGCTATTAACTGTCATTATGTATAGAGACAGATTCTTTGTATATTTTACATACGCATAAACATATGTAAAATATTAAGACTGTACTGGGATGCTGCTTATTTCACTTTCATCCGTCGGACAATCGACTTCTTCTTGCTTAAATTTGAAACATGAGTCGGTACTATCGCGATACTGTAATATGTCTATGTTTTCGGGAGTTGGATATACGTAAATTTTACGCATATCGGGCATAGTTATATACACCGCGAATAATCCAAATGCTAAACTAAACAAAAAAAACTTAAACTTTATGTATTTGAAAAGACCCATAATTACAATATATATAGATTAAAAATTACACATAAATTTACTTCTTCTTCTTCTTCTTCTTCTTGTTTGTTTTTTCTTCGACTTTAGGCTTGTCATCTTCTTCTAGATATTTCAATAGATCCGGATGGATAAATGATTTTTCTTGGGAACTTTCGTCATTCAATTTAAATACATAATTACTGTCCCCAGTAGAGTTCAATGAAAATTTTGCGGCCAACTTCTCCTGGGCTTCAATGCGTTGTTGTACCAAGATTGCTTCTTGCCTTGCCTTCTCCATCATTTTTTCTTGTTTAGCCCGGTGACGCGACATCATGTCCTCCTTCAGTTTTGTAGTTTTTGTCATGCGATTTATTGCGTTCGTATCTAATTTCATATTTTTACCCAATCCTTTCGCCATTGTAGCAAACATATCTCCCATGTCAGCACCTCCATTTCCAGCACCACCCATTCCCTTTGCCATTTTTGAAAACATATCTCCCATTCCAGCACCACCCATTCCCTTTGCCATTTTTGAAAACATCTCGGTAAATTCCTCGCCACCGGATGATTCTTTCATTTTACCTAAAAGGTCACCTGCTTCTTTCATGATTTCTTCTCGCGAAATATCGCCATTTTTTAATTTTGCGTCCAATTTACCACCCACAGTCTTCATTAACCCCATAATCTTTGCAGGGTTTTTCATGAGTTTCTTTATTACGTCTTGTGGATTCGCATTTTCATGACCTTCACCTAATATATCTTCGAACTCTCCCGAAATCTCTTCAGCCATTTCTTTCGCCAATGACCCAATCTTACCGTTAAAAAGGGCTTTTAAATGGTCCTGCATATTTTCCATATCAGGCATACCATCCATATTGGATGATTTTGGTGTTTCTTCAGATGAATTGTTATCATCGGGCGTTTCACTATTGGGCGTATCTGTATCCATATTCTTAAAAAAATCAGTTAACCCCGACATGGTCTCGTTCATTTTTTCCTGGAGTTCATCCTCATCTATACCTTCAAATAAATTCATTGAATCGCCGAATGATGACTTATCCTTTATACCACCGACGACAGTAAATAGAACAAGTTGAAGATATTTCCAAATGGTTTTTCTTATATTATCGGTGACTCCTTCGGAATTGTATAGTAGTTTGAAATCTATATTTGGTAAAAAATGAGTATTCGATTCGTCTTTCTCGGAAAATATATCACTATTTTGATAGAGAATATCGAAAAAACGTTCGGGATATACGTTCATACAAAATTTATACAAATCTTCTAATTCCGTCTCATTCATCGTACTTGACATATCCTTCCATACATCATTATATTCGGGAAATGTTGTTGAAAGATCGCTCGTAAAATCACTTATGACGGTAGCAAAGTTAGTGGGAATTTGAATATTTTCCATTATTACATTATAATCGCCAACGTATTTAATTTGTTTTCTCGTTAAGTTACTTATTCATATCATGATATCTATCTAATATTTTAGGTATAGGGGTCAGATTAAGGGACGTATGTTCTTTTTTATTTACCAATTGAATATTCGTCGGGTATTCATTGTTGTCAAAATACATCCTCTTTTCTCGACGAAGTTTTGGTTTTTTAATAACATATTCTACATCTTCCCCAGGAATTTGTAACGTTAATTTGCGTTTATTTTTATGTGAATCCATATAGAATATACTACTATTATGTTTATGTTTGTGT
>Ga0233436_1001753_pt1 | contig 16945 bp, 9 predicted proteins | sample SI_122_August201_2_FD_182723 | JGI IMG/M metagenome (GOLD analysis project Ga0233436, IMG submission 182723) | Seawater microbial communities from Saanich Inlet, British Columbia, Canada - SI_122_August2016_150_MG | ecosystem: Environmental > Aquatic > Marine > Inlet | place: Canada: British... | reverse complement strand
TAGTTAAAGAAACAAACTGTACTAAACAAACTGTCGCAGCTAGGTTACATAAAAGCTTAGATGCTGCTAGAGTTTTACGTCCAGTTATTTCAGGTACTCCCATGGGCCAGGACAGTGTAAAGGCCAGGGCGAATATAAAAAATCGAATGTTCTTTGACCCTGATGGGTTTTGGAAAATATTTAATAAGGCGGTGTAATTATGAAATCAGGAAAAGATGGCGGAGAGCCGTTCTTTAAACAGAATCAACGTACTCAACGTAAACAGTACAAAAAGAAAAAGAAATGAGTGAATTTTGTTACCCAGATGGGCAAGGTAAAGCTTACTGTGTACGCGCTGAACAAGTGTGGGATGAAGATGTTGGTATTCTTTTAGCGAACGTTACTGAAATAGAGTATCCTATTAAGTTCTGTAAATCTTTTGAGGAGAAGTCTAAAAGTGAAAGTAAAGTTTCAGGTAGCACCAGTCCCAGCAAGTAGGCCTTGTGTATCAAGGTTTTCAACCTATTATAAAGGCCCCTATAAAAAATACATGGATGCTATGAAAATAGCTGTTAGTGATATACGTGTTGTACCTATTGAAGGTAACGTATACGCTAAAGTAGACTTCTTTGTGCCAATGGCACCTTCATGGCTTAAGTCTAAAAAAGAGGAGAAACTGGGCAAGTTTTGTGATAACAATAAAGATATCGATAATTACTGTAAAGCTATATTAGATTCGCTGAATGGTATATGTTATGTCGATGATAGCCAAGTTGTAATGATAAGAGCACGTAAGTATTGGACCAATTCAGATAATGGACATACTGCTTGTGAATTCACACCCATACAGGAATAACATTATGTCAGAATTAACAAAAGAAGAATTATGCACAGCCCTAGCTGAAGACTATGCAGATAGATCTGCTAAAGGTGGTGCAAATTACGATGCGGCTTATACACATTATTTAGCTAGATGCTTAGCTCGTAAAACGGTAGACCTAATGAAACAATACAAAGTACAAGGCTTAAACAGCTCTGGCTTTATATTTTAAATGGGGTGTGTAGCTAGTAATAACTTGGGAGGGTTTAGCTCTCTTGAGGAGAAGAGCACTAGCTACACGAACGCAAGTTTAACAGAATATATAGCATAGATGAGTACATCATCTGATGTGCAACGGTTAATCTCCTGCGCAGTGCATAAGAACGGTAACCAGGGCTATCGTATGTACATGTCCTGACCTAATCGTTGACTTGAGTACATCAGGGAGTTAGCAGCCCTTTTCTAGGGTCTTGTTCCCTAGTTTTTACTGCTAACTTGATTTCGAAGGCACTACTGCTGTCTTATGTACGCGCAGTAAGCACGTAAAGATAGGGTTACTTATTCCCTACTCCTTATTATTAGCTAGTCCGAGGGTACTAGTGTGTGAAAACCCTCACCATATTTTATCTTTAACTCTAAGGAGTAAAAGGCAAAGTTGACTAGCTGGACACTAGAGAAAATGTCCCCAAATTAGTACGATAGATTACTTCAGATGTCCCTTCTAAAGGGAGCATGGTCTAACTTGGCATCGTTAAGATGTCTAACATGGAGGCTGAAATCTTGGCAAACAAAGACACCCAAGCTAATCAAGTTGAGCACTTGTAAAAATGCTCACCTAATTAAATAACTGGCCTGGGAGGGCAAATATGCAACCACGTAAACATGCTAAAGAAATCCATGCTTGGGCTGAAGGCTATACCATTCAGAAACTAGAGAAGTTATGTTGTGATAAATCTTACCAAAGTTGGCGCGATATAGATGTAGCACCTATGTGGCATGATGATGAAGAGTATAGAATTAAACCAGTAACTAAAGATAAACTCAATGGAAGTTAACTTTGGTACTAAAGACAAACCTCATTGGCGATACGTCCATCATGTTATGAAAGGTTGCACATTACCTGTTCGAAAGACTAAATAGGTAAACTCTGGGTTCTCCGAACCCTCACACAAATTTAAAACACTTTAGGGTATGTTGCCAGCTCTAGAGTATTATATTCTCGGCAATAAAATATAAAAGGATTAAATTATGAGTAATTTAAGTATGCAAGAAGACGTTAAAGTCGAAGAGTTATCAACAGGTGGTGGTTCATTTCTATGGGATACAGGTATTTATGACTGTGTAGTAGACATGGCCTACTTTGACAAGTCAAAAGCTGGAGCACGTTCATTAAATATTACACTATTAAATGATGCAGGTAAAAAAATTAAGCAGACATTTTATGTAACTAACCGTAAAGGTGAAGTAACTTACATGAATGCTAAAGGTGAGAAGCATTATCTTCCAGGATACAGTGTAAGTAATAACTTAGCTGTTACAGCAACTGAAACTGACATTGGTGCAGTAGATGACGCTACTGAAGAAAAGATGGTTAATGTGTATGACTTCACTAAGAAAAAAGAAGTACCTACTGCTAAAGATGTAGCTGTACAACTACTTGGTAAAAAAGTTAAAGCTGCTATCTTTAAGCAAGTAGTTAACAAACGTGCTGATGATGGTACGGGTACTTGGGTCGATACTGCAGAAACTAAAGAAGAAAATGAAATCAAAGATTTCTACTTCGCAGACTCAGGTCTAACAGTTGCTGAAAAAACTAAAGGTATTGAAGAAGCTGTCATGTCAGTTAAATGGGCTGAGCGTAATACTGGTAAAGTTATTAACCGTGCTAAAGAAGTTGCAGGTGGTTCTACCGCTACTGCTGCTAAGCCGGCTGGTAAAAAGTTGTTTAACTAAGGAGATAGCATGGACATTAAACTAAATAATAATGACATTCATGCTGCTATCAGAGGCTTTCTACAAGAACGTAATATTGTAGATAGCTATACTGATTTAAGTATTTCATTCTCAGTATCTAGAGGAGCTAATGCCGGTGCAACAGCCGAGGTTACGATTCTAGAGACTAAAGATGAAGTGGTTGAGTCAGAGGCAGTTACTTCTAAAAGCACAGCTAAAACAGGATTATTTAACGATACAGCTGATGTTTAAACAACTTAAAGTAATACTATCTACTATGGGTATCTCAGCAATTATTATTGCTATATTGATATTATCCGTAGCAGCAGTACCTTTTGTACTTGGTATCAGTATTATGCTCGGAGTATATGTTGTACTCCGAATACTCAGTGAAGATGTAGACTAGAAACCTTCACCGCTTAGTATCTCTAAGCCAGGTGGAATCATAACTTCACCCATAATCATACTAATTCCGCCTACTGTTGGGAAGAAATTACCTGTTACAATATTAGTTTGTAAGATAGTTTCAACATCAACATCTAGTAAAGTACTACCTGTCCATAACAATGCGACATTTAAAGGCTTCTCTTTGATTAGGTTTAGTCCTGCTCTTTGAATACGTACCCAGTATTTAACGAACATTATTAAGCCTACATCATTTGTCCACTGTACATAGCGGTTTAGCGGCTGATCATAGTTAACAAATGTTTCTACCATCTGCTTCCAAGCTTTATCTGGGTGAACGCCTTTAACCTCAGTGTTATACTTGTACAAAGTGTATCGAGCAATAAAGTCACTCATTTGTGTGAAATGCATCATTGATTTAAACACAGCAGTGTGTTCACCCATATAAGCTTGATTAGCAATAGTAAAAGCTTTACCTTTAGTTACAGTATTTAATAATGTACCTGCTTTACTACGTTTAAGCTTATCACCTATCTTATGTCTATAAGTGTATTCATTCTGGTTAATATCCTCTGTAATAGAGTTAAATAAACCTTTATCAATAAACCAACTTACTTTGTTATCATTCATTCTAGCTACCAAAATATCACGCTTCTTTTTAACTGAAGCGTTATTTTGCATAGCTGGATTGCCTTGCATCTCAATGTCCATAATCTTGAGTTTCTTAGCATCTGTTTGATAATCACGTAACTCTAAAATACCCTCTTTCCACTTTTTAATAATATATGTAGGTGGTACACCATACAGCGCTGATGTTATGAAGTTACTCGTAATGTTAACTGCTGGAACAATAGGAATTTTAATTACAATGTTTACTTTAGCTAAAGCTACCATTTCAGTAATTAACTTACCTAAAACCTTAGCGTAACGCTTGTACTGTGGTGGTAATACGTTAAACAAAGCTAGATTAGATACTGATGGGTTTACATAACCAAATACTGTGTCTAATAGACCACGTTCAACAAAGAATACATTGTTTCCTTTATCATCTGTTGTAGCATACTGCTCGATTAACCATCTTGCTTTTTTAGGTAAAGTACTGAAGTACTCCTCCTTATAAAGGGGGTCAAGTATGTTGATAAACTTCTGAGGTGCTTTTTCGTAGTTTAAGCTACTGTGCTTATGCAGCATCTTGATAACTTTATCATTTATCTTTTCAGATTTAATCTTATCTTCTTGCTGACTAAACATTGTAGGAAGTACTTCATCAAACATCAAATCTTGCTTAAGGATTTCTTCCATATAATGATGGTTCATATGTACAGTGTAATCTGTAATATTACCCCACTCATCAATAACTGGTAGCATTGTGTGATTTCTATCTAAAGTATTAATACCTTTTTCTTGTGCTCTAGCAAACTGTTTAAACTTACCATTAATCTTACCAATGTTGGTTTCATCTCTAGCTAGGATAGCTTTAAGTGAAAAACCTGATGCACGTTTAGCTTTAACTGACGCGATACCTTTAGTTCTTGTGAGTTCTGGGTTATTTGTAATAACATAAATACCATAACCACTATCATTAACACCAGTGATTTCTTCAAAAGGCGTTACTAAAGTGTATCCTTTCTTTTCCATCTCAAGAACATTATCTACATCTACTGATGCAAACTCGATAGATACATCTGGGTCTACAATAGTAGCAATAAAACCTTTACTCATTTGAGTTGGGTTATTACCAAAACCTTCTTCTAATGATTTATTTTTAAATGCTGTATGTAGGTGAATAATATTTGTAATACCATTATTCTCAGCATCAAGTGCAAACTCCCGTTTAATAACTTCATTTGTTAATTTAAGATTATGTGTCTCAGACTTCTTAATAGCTAATAGCGTTGTGTAAACATCTAAATCATTTATCTCATTACCATCTTTCACACTGTAATTACTCTTACCTGGGGCCTTATTAAAGATAACCTGAGCATTTTTATACTGGTTACGGTTACGAACTTTACCCTTAAGCATAAAGTTAGCTAACTGAGATGTTTGCACATCATAATGTTTATTATTAGCTATGTCTAAACGTTGTGCATACTTAGCAATTTCTACATCCAATGCTTTAGGGTCATCTAATAACTTAATAGCTTCGATGATTGTGTATGCACCTGTGCTTTCTAGCACAGAGAAGTCTGTCTTAAGTAACATCTTAGTGATAGCAATCTTCTCATCATCAGTTAGAGCATCACTATCCATAAAGGCATTATATAAAGCTTCACGAGTAGCTGACTTGTACTGATGACGATTAATATCAACTTCAGCTTGTGACTTGTAAAGTAATTCAATGAAGTTTTGGTCAACTGTTCCAAATATATCACTCTTAAATGACGCAATGTTATTTCTAAAACTTGGTTTAAAGTTTCTGAATGCTCTATCTAAGTGTCCTTGTAGTTTAGGGTGGTCAGCAATAAAGTCACCGTATGCACCTGGGATAGCCGCTAACTTAGTGGTGTATAAGAAGTTAGCTACAAAGTTATTAATTCGACCATCTTTCGTCCACTTATCAACTAATTCAATATACTTCTTGGAACCCACCTTTAAACTTTGTTTACCTGCTTCAGCAAAGAAGTCATGTATTGTTTGATTGCCTTTATCAATTAAGTCATTAAGTCGAGTCTTTCTGAGTGTCTGCATTATCTTGCCACGTTTAGTTTGAGTGGCAACAACAAGCTCTTTAGTTAAGTTAAAGATTTCCATTTGCAAATTAGCAGGTTTATCTTTCTTGTTAATTAAATTAATGAAATCATTAATGGCTTTAGCAAATAATTTAACAAGCTTTTCAATAACAGTATCATCTGGATGCTTACTCCACATATCAACTTCAGAAGCTGGCATAGATTTAAGTTTAGCAACTAAGAATGGGTTTGTTAATGCGTATGCTAAGAACTCATCAAGTACAGCTTTAGCTGGAACTTTACTACCAAATACATATTTATATTGCTTTTTGGCTGCTGCAATTTCAGCATCTTTATCAGTTAAGTAAATAATCTTACCGTTATCATCTTTATGTAGAAATAACTCGTATGGTCTAGCTTGCTTCTCTAAGTGGTTTCTAACATCCCTACGAATACGTCTAATATTCGATTTAAACACCGTATTATGCGTTAAAGCACTACGAGTTAATATATGCACAATCTCATGCATATAGACTTCCTGGGCCGTCTGCTCAGAATGACTAACTGGTGCATCTTTATTCAAGTTAACTGTAACAGCATCTGACCCAATATTAGCCCAACCATTAGCAACTATATCTGTGTCGTTTAATGTAATAGTTGTTTCATTTAAAGCTGTACCTGCCTTGCTGAAAATCTCATCCATCAGTACTTGTAAATGCGCTTCGTGTTTTCTTTTTTGTTGTGGTGAGACATGTGATGTCGAATGCTCTGCACCTAACTCATCAAATACATTTTGAAGATTTTCTTGTAAATCTTTTGTGTATACATTTTCTATTTTCTGCTTAATTTTTCTATCTATAGATTGTAATACATCACTGTCTGTTTGAGATGCGGTTTGTTTTGTTGTTTCTGGAGAGTTTTCTACAACATTTTCTACAACTGTAAATCTACGCATGAACGCATCTTTATTTGCTACGTCTTTACCCTCTATGTTTCTAAATTTCCAACCCTTAGGTGCTAATACTGTTGTAGGTAGCCCAAGTTTAACTCCTGCTTTAGCACCAGCTTCATCAAACCCTGTTTGACCACCTGTGTTAACAGAAGATATTGGCGTAACTAATTGTGGGTGTGTTGTAATAGCTTTTAATACTTTAAAAGTAAACTCATCAATTTGCTCTTGTGTATATTTACCTTTCATTGTGTAAATACCATTACCTGCAATATTTAATGACTGTGCACCTACGCCATTTAAACGTTCAACAACACTCTTAGTATCTGCGTCTGTCCAAGATAGTGTGTCTTTGACATCAATATCAAGGTATAAGTTACCCTGGGCATTGACCATACGTTTTGTTAATTTCTCACCAGCACTATTAAAATCGACAGCAATAGCTAGAGTTGCATCGGAGGCTGCGTTAATTTTAGTTCTTGCAGCATACCCAGGATTAGAATCTTCTTTAAATAATATCTTTATAGGTTCTGCAGTTAAATTTCCAGACTTTTTATTTATGAATTCAGCTAAAACTTCTGCAGTCCTACGTCTTGCCATCACATCATTAGGGCCTCTACTCGCAATGACAAGTGTACGCCCATCAAAGAAACCATTATCAATTTGTTCCATCAACCACTTATGTTGGGGTGTAAAAATTTCAGGGAATCTTCCATCTAACCACAGTTTATATTTCTCAAGAGCTTCTTGTGCAGTACCAACTTCTAACTGGGCGAAATCAGGGTTTTCCTTATTAACTTTCCAAGGATTGCCTAAAGTACCATTATTGCTTACATGTGGTAAATCCATACCATACGTTACGCGTAATGCATACACAGAAGTATCTGGGTTATTTCGTGCGTACTCTTGTGCTTGTTTAGACCCTTTAAAAGTTCTAACAGACACCTCTTTAAATAATATCTCTGTAGATTGTGTAGCTTTTGTAAACTTAATATTTTTAACATCTTCAATAGTCATCTCACCACTAGCAATCTTCTCAAGTGTTTCATGGATAAACATTTGTGATACACGAGTAATCCAACTACCCCTTTTACCAGGAGTTCCGTGAATTTTTTCTAACGCTGCATGTTGTTCCTCAACCTCTGCAATCTTAGCAACTAGACGCGCACGTGCATGTGCAGTACCTAGTGTCTTAGCTTGTTTATCAAGTTCAGCAATTTTGTGAGGTTCAGTCTCTTTACTTAAACGTTTAGCAATTGACATAGCTCTAAAAGATTTAATCTTCATATCTGCATCAACAGATTTTCTTTCTTCTGCAGTTAAATTATTATTAATCCTATCAAACTGTATCAAAGCTTCTTTGAGGAAACTATGCTTAAGGTTAATATCTTTGAACAGTTTGTTATACTCAGCTGTTGATTCAAACGTATCACCTACTGATGAAATCTTAGCATCAAATATAGGCATCTGATCTATGTTAGCTAACAACATCTCACCTAATACTACTGACTCTAAATTCTGCACCATGTTTGTGCCGACACTTGTGCCTGGAGATATAAACTCATAACTAGTGTCACTAATTTGTAACGTAGTAGTCTCATTAGTATCGACTGGGTCACCCCAAAGTTTACTTTCTTTTTTATACGTGTGTATCTGTATAGGCTTAGTAACTATCTGAATCTTATTATTATTTGATTCTTGTACTGTTTTTATTAACTGTATTAAATTCTCACCTCTTGCCCATGGGCCAGTCATTGCAGGCATGTATTTAGCTGCTAATTCATTTGCAACTAATTCTTTCGCACCTGAAGTTAGCAGTGGTTTAACATCTGTCGCTTCTTTAAACTTAAGCATGAAAGCAAAGAACGAGTTTTCAACAGCTTCAATTATTACTTCTCTGGACTCTTTCAGAGGGCCAATTAATTCATTTAAAGCATCTTTAATAGGTTCTGCGTGTAAATCTTTAAATTTTATTTCAAGTTTTAAAAGATTATCTTTGTCAAATTCAAGACTGTATAGATTAGTTGGGTTACCTTCTACATCGACAGCTTTTGACTTAATCATTTCAACTAGGTTATCACCTAACGTTACATTATTAAATGCCTTTAATGCCTCTTCAAACTCTTGTAACTTAACTAATACAACAGCTCTTTCAGTTTTATTTTTAGCTTTGTCATAATCAGTCTGTATTTCAGCAAGCTTTTTATAGATGCCTGGAACAAACCCAGATGTAATGTCTTTAATAACTCGTGCAATACCTGCACCATAGTTACTAATCATTAGTGGGTTTTTAGCTAAGTCTCTCGCAAACTTAGTAAGTGTTATCAAATCCTTTTCTACAAGGTCACCATGTAATAGTTTTAAGGCATCAGCTGTTGCTATTTGTGTAGATAGTGTGCCAGCTAACGTGATACGTAAACGTCTTGTTAATGCTTGATAGATGTCGTCTTTACCTGACGCTATGAATTTCTCAAATGTTCCATAGTCATCTGTCTCTTTACCTATGAATACACCAATACGTTCAAACCTCGGTACTAAGTCATCAGCAATAGCTAACTTACGCTCTTGAGGTGACTCGTACTTTCTTTTAAGTATTTCAGGGGCAACACCAAGGAACTGCATGATACTAATTGCATAACCATTAGTGACACCATCAGTTTCCATACCTAGAGTAGTGTTAAAGCTTTCAGTTGCACTGTAACTTGCTAATGCAACTACACCTTCAACTACATGCATACTTGGTGTAACAAACTCTAATGCTAACACTTCATTCATTAACTTATTAATTAACTTTTTGTTTTGTGTCTTTTTGTTAATCGCTTTAATAAGTTTTTGAACTGTTTCATTTGAGTTTATTTCATCAAACTTTGTGAATACATCACCTAAAACCTTCTTATCAACACCATAACCGAATGCTTGAGCAACAGCCACCATAAATACAGCTCTATCTAATTCAGCTTTATTACTTGAGCCTTTAGCACCAATAGTAGTATCTTTATCTTTTGGAAAAATTAATCCACGGATTATCTTACTTCTTTGTGGGTTTAAAGTATGTACATCAATACGTAATCTATGTTGTTTTTGTAAATCGTATCTTAAGAAAAACTGTTTTAGTTTATTTTTACCAGCTAGTAGATACTCTTTAACATATTGAATATCTTGTAGTTTTTCTTCGTTAGCTGTTTCAATACCTTCACGCTCAGTAATATGTACAGTACTAGGGTCTTTAATGTTTACAACATTCTCTAAAGTAGCATCATCTAGAACTGCTACTAATGATAGTTCAGGTTTCTTACCTTGCCATGCTACATTCTGTACTGCTTGTACTAACTTATTAGCCCTAGCAGCGGTATCAAAAAAGCTGTTCTTAACTCGGTCTTTAACCGTTTTAATAGGTTGGCTACTAACGTCTTTTAAAGAGCTCTCAGCGCCTTTGATAAGTTCAAAGCCTTCAACATTTTCTCTGATAATCTCAAGGACTTCTGCTACTTCAACATTAGCTTCAACCTTAGGTATTAATACTGTATTGTCTTCTAAGGCTTTTTTATATTTACCTACATTTCTAAAACCTTTGTACACACCGCTGTCAAATAAATCTTTGTCGTAAAGTGCTTTAGCAATTTCAACTAAACCACTTTCAATATCTTTACCTTTATTTTTAGGTATGTACATATGTCTAGCAGTTTCAAGTGCTAATAGTGCTAATGAGTTGCCTGCTTTGTTGTTAAAGGTGCTGTCTTTTAATAACATGTTTTCAGAAGCATAAGCTTCGTACTTCATAAGCTCCATGTGCATTTGCAGAGATTCTTTAGTTTCAGTATCTGCGTGCATATTAAGCAAATCCATGATTTCAGAACCAATATCATTAGCAGCTTCACGCAATTGAATACCTTGATTGCGGAATACTTGGTATTGTTTTGTTGACAAATCACCTACACGTTTAGGGTCACCTAACGCCCACTTAGCAATAGCAAAACCAGGCTTTATCTGTGACTTATTTACATTTATGGCTGTCCACTGTAAGGTAGTTAACATCATAGCAAATAGAATCTCATCTGGCATGTGGAAGCCACGCTCTGAATCATCTTTTACGTAAAAAGCATTATGTGTCTGGTTATTTATATATACATTATTTGACAAGTAAGCTTTCTTTACATCAACAGGTAGTACATTCGCGTTAAAGTTATCTTTAAATAATGTAAAGTTTTTAGCAATAGCTCTAATATATGCTGTATCTGTAATACCAAGAGCTTTAAGCTTCTTAGCAATGCTTTTACCTGTTAAAACTTCATCAGTATTCTCTGAGAAGAATGACGTACGATTGATGTCTTTAACTTTGAAGATATCAGTAACTGTGTAAGTTGTCTTGCTTGATTCAGCAAGAGGGAAAACTTTGTCTTTAATCTTTTGTAAGATTGAATTATTTAACTTACGTGCGCGTTCTGCTTTAAAGCCCTCTATTCCTAGTTGCTTTAATACTTTAAGGTCAACTACTGCTGTATCAAAGTTCTTCTTAGCTTTTATGTAAGCAGGATTATTTTTAAAATCCTTAACAGTAGCTTCTATTTCTTTCATAATAGCCGCAAATTTATCACGAGCTTTAACTAACTGCTGTTCAAGCTTAGTTCTAGCTTCTTTATTTGCTTTAGTGTATTGAACAAATCCTATTGCTTTAAAGCCTGCTAGGTTAGAATCATGCTCTAATTCAAGAGCATCTGGGTGCATTAAATCTTTAGGGTAAGCCTTGCCCTCACCTCTATCAGCTAGAGCTCTTTGTCTAAAGTGTTGTAGTTCATGCTCAATAATAAACTTAACATATGTTTCTAAACCACCATTTTCTTCGATGTATTTTTTGAACGCTTTAATATCAATGTTATATAGTTTAAATACTTCTTTTTTCTGGATTGACGTATTAGAAAGCTCACCTTTACTTTTCCCCTCGATGTGTACCATTCCTGCTTCATAGTCATTAGCTATGGCTTCAGGGTTAAGTTTAATAAGTACTTGGGTGGGATTAGCTACTGCAAGACTTTTAATTGTCCTGTCAAATTTAATTCTAATCTTACGCTTACTCTTCTCAAAACGTGTATTGTAGGAATCAACAACATTACCAACTGGTGTAATATCTACAGTTGTAGCTGACTGTTTAGCATCTGCTTTAATAGCTTCTTTATGTAACTTAGCAATTAATTTACGTCCTGACTTTTGTCGTCTAATAATTCCAGATTGGGTTTTTTGGTACTTCTTCCATTCTTTATTATTTTTAAAAGCTTTTTTAGTGAGTCCAGCATGTGGATTATGAATAATCTCAACCCATGTTTTAGTTACCTTACCATTACCATCTGTGGTAGTTAACTTAAGAACTCCGTCATTATTCATGACGGTGTCCCACATACTCTCAGGTAATACTAAATACTCCTTAGAAGACGTTGTCATGTTGTCAGTAGCAGTAACAACAGGCGTACTTACTTCTTCTGAAGTTGCTGCAGTAGTTTTAACTACAACAGGTTCTTTCGGAGTACTTTGTGATTTATGTAAAGCTTTAGCTTCTTTACTAATTGTTGGATATTGTTTACGTGTCTTATTGATTGCTGACTTTAAATTATCTAAAGAAGTTAATTGAGCAGCTGTATGTACACCATCTTTCGTATTGCCTAATATTTTTTTATACGTAACAACTTGGCTTACATATTTTTTAACAGCCTCTTTAGGAATACCACTATCTGTACGATCAACAGCAGCTTCTAAGTTTTCAGACGATGTATCAAGTTTACTTTTAAGTGCCTCTAACTTTTCAATTGCTGCATCATATCTTACTGCTTCATCTTTGCTTTGCTGTTTAGCAGGATTAAACTTTTTATACTTATTGATAGTGTTAACTGTTTCAATACCTAAAGATAATTCAACATCTAATAGTTCAATTAAAGCATCAGAGTTTGGCCCTGCTGCAAACCAGTAGTTTTCTATATCACCTACATAATCATCTGTAATTTCTAAAGTTTCTTTATTAATATAATGTCTATCACCGGTCTCATAGGCTAAAGTATTGGCCTCATGGAAAGCTGTAACTTTAGCGCCCAATCTCTCAACAAAATCATTTAGTTTTTTAGATGAATAGAATTTATCATCGGCGTGTTCTAGGAATGTATTGAACCCACGGAACCATGCGTCTTTACCCGCTATTACATCATTATGTACTTCACCCATAAGTTTAGGTGATTTTTTAACTACTTCTTTATATGCTGTGTCTGCTTTTGATAATGCTGTATGTGCTATGTGTAAAGCTTTCTCACCTTCAGAAGCATTTTCTAAATCTATACTAGCAAGTGTTTCCTCACTTTGAATTTCTAATGAGAATAATACATCAGTACTTTTTCCATCTTCTCTGTCTTTAGTTGGGAATGTTCTACCTTTAATCTGTTTTTCAATATTTACAAATGATTCTAAGGCTTTATCAATCTTTTTAATTTCATCTTTTAAGAACTTAATTTCTTTGCTATTTTTAGTTTTATTAATTGCTTCTTTATAAAACTTTTTACTAGCCTGTAACTTAGTTCGTGCAGTTAAAGCTTCTACTGAAGCTTCTGCTACTTCTACATCAGATGCTTCGTCATTATCTAAAGCATCTTTAGCTTTAACGTAAGTATCTTCTGCTTTTTTAGGGTCAATAACAATAGACGAACCTTCTTCTGTGAAGGATTCCATGTCTAACTTTTCATACTGGTAGTCAAAACTTTTAATAGTTTCACTAATCTTAGTAGCCATTTTAGTTGAAGTATTATTACCTCTCATGCTACCTAATTCAGATATTAATAGTCCTAAGTTGTTACGTTCTTGTTCTAAACGTTTACGATGTTTAGCTTTAATTTCAGTATTTTCTAATTTCTTAGATATGCTTTCAATTCTGTTGATACTTTGTTCTAAATGTTTATTAACAACCTCTGAACGTTTACCTTTACCTGGAGCAGCATTCTTACCATCAACCTTACTTTGCTTACCTGCTTGTCGCATGTTGTTAGATTTCTGTATCTCACGCATTTCCTCGTACTTAGCAGCACGTTTAGGAAACTTTTCAATTAAGGTGTCAAATACTTCATCAACATGTTCATTTTGTTTACTTAACTCAATGGCATTTAAAGTATTTGCTGCACTTTCTTGAGTAACTGCTGACCCTGACTCTACTTGTCGTATTGCCCCAATCGCACCATTTAAGGCATTAGTGAGGTTTTCCGTGTTAGTGGTACTATGTCCTGACTCAGTAGAAAACTCTTGGTTATCGAGCTTATTTAGCGCATCAACGTAAGCTAAAGCTTTGTCTAAGTTACTCGCATTATCATATTGTTCAGATAGCTCAATACCTGTATCCAGACCTTCAATGATACTGACAGCTTCAGCTAAACGCGCTTCTGATTCAACGGAGTGTTCTGGTACAGTACTATTAGCAGCATCTTGTGCTTCTTTAACAATATTACCTAATTCATCTCTAACAACTTTTTCATTACCGTTAATTTGCCCAGCTACTTCAGATACTGTAGATACACCACCTCGTAATGCTGCGCCAGGCACCAAGCCCGCTACAAATGAGTTAAGTAAACCTGACTTAAACTCATCTGTTGACATATCAGGCATGTGACCATGCTTAATTAAATCTTGTGTTGATTCTTCAATAATGAATTGTAAAGCTTCTGTAAAACCTTCAATGCCACCACCTTTAAGACCTTCTTTACCTACCTGCTTAAGTGCATCTTTTAAGCCGTGTTTAACAAGAGTTTCTCTAACAGTTTTAGTAGCTTCTTTAGTGAAGCCCATCTTTTTCATGAGCTTGATAGGTGTGATAATTTCTAAGCTAGCCGCTAATGAACCACCTGCGAATGCTCCCCATCTATCAGCAGCATCTCTATTTCCAGCTACTGCCACATCTCCGTATATACTACCGGTCTCCATAACATTAGCACCAAGATAAGCGCCTGCAAGGTTACCTTTAACCTTAGCTTTCATTAATTCTTTAGCAGCTGCGTCTTTAGTCCAACCTTTTACTTTATGTTTAATACCATACTTAAGGCCTTGTTTAGCTCCTTGTGATACAAGGCCACCTAAACCGCCAGTACCTAACATTAAAGCAATAGATGGCATTGCTTCACCAATTAAAGCACCTAATTTAGATAAAACTTGTGTAGGATTGCCTAACCAATCTATTTCTTCAACAGGAGGTAAGTTAGCACCATTAGCTTGAGCTTCTTCTAGTTGACTAAGGTATTCTTGCAACATTGCATCAGCAAATTCTTTGTTACCAGTTGCATCAGCTATTAATGCTGCAAATCCATAACCTGTTGCTTGAAGTCCATCTATACCACTTGAAACACCTTTCTTAGCGCTATCCCAGAAACCTTTACCAGCAGCTTCTGCTGATTGTTCTTGTGCTTTTCGCCATACATCAACACTCCCTTCCCAAGCACCACGATTATAGTTGCTGAAGTAAGACGCATTGTTTTCAGGAGTATTTAATACTTCATTAAGTATTTCACCAGAGGCAGGATTACGTATAGTTAATAGGTCTCTATCAAAATAACCTAAACCATTAAACTGTGTTTCTAGATTTGCAGTGTCACCTTCTTGACCTTTTAATGCAGCGTCTTTAAATCTTTGGGCTTGTATTTCACCTTCAGCATTTAAGAGCTCTTGTGTAACAAAGTGTGCAGGGATATTATTATCACGACCATAACGCTGTCTATGTAAGTCCCACTTTTTACTACGCTTAGAACCGTCAGTAGGGTCAATACTACCTAAGTAAGGTATTAACTCACCCTTGTCGTTGTATTTAGCTGTTTCGTAAGCATCAAGACTTGTATTTTCTTTGTCACCCCCTAACCTGAAACCTTTAGGGTTATTATAGTTTGCAATAGCACCTTCACTACTATCACCATCATAGTTAGTTGCAACACCATTAGCATCTTTAAAAGTAAATACTTGATTAGTGAATACAGATAAGGCTTCTTTCTTTTCTTCTGCTTTTAACCCTAGTTCAGCTTTCTTATTATCAATTAATCTCGCGAAATCATTTTCATTAAACGCCATAGCAGTCCTTTAGAGTGGATTAGATTATTTATTTGTTTTATTATATTCAAATAAAATCTTATTATATGCGTCTGTTTCTTTAAATTTATCGGAGGCTGTCTTATCACCCTTTAACTCTGGGTTTTCATTTAAGAATTTTTCAAAACCAATGCTTTCAAGTTTAGTTAAATCTGTAGCACTACCTTTAAACTTCATGATTGCATCTTTAAGGATATTGTCAGGAGCATCATCTAAATCATATGCTTTACCATTATGAGTAAATTCAAAATCATCGAAAAATTCATCTTTAAATCTCAATCTTTGAGTTGACCAAGCATTCCAATCTTTTTCACTAATAGTATTTTTTATGTCAGCGTCTGAGCCTTTACCCCATTTACCTGTTACATATGTTTTTTTATCATTTAACTCTTGCTGGTCGTCTTGATCGAAACCATGACTAAACCCTGTCCAACTATCGTCAAAACCCCCAAGGGCATCTTTAAAACTCTTGCCTGGAGAAGTTTTACCATAGCCTTTGATATTTAAATCTTTCTTAGATTGAATGTCTGCAACACGTTCTCTGCCTGCTTGTTCCATGACAAACTTACGTTCCCAATCAGCAAATGCATTAGCTGCTTTATTCGAAGTATTAATAGCATCTAAATCTAAGAATGATTTGTCAGCACCTGCGATAAGAGCTTGACGCTCTTTTTCATCATCAAGCGCCATAAGGCTAGATATAAAGTTATCTGTTTTTAATTTAGTTCTATCCTCACCAAATTGGGAAATAGAATCAATAATCTGTTGGTTACCTTTAGTAATCTGATTATTATTATCTCTAATAGCATTTACAAGACCTGAACCATTTGCATACTGTACATTCTTCCAATTCAACATGTTAACTCCTTAACTGTATGTGGATAACTTACCAAACTGATCTGCATCAAACGTGTTTCTACGTTGGCTCTCATCTAAGAAACCACCAGCATGTGCATTGTATCTACCAATCTCATCATTCAGTGTAGCTACTTGCATACCTGTATTAATGTTAAATGCTTCAGCATTCTGGTTAAGTTGATTTCTAGCTATCTGATTAGCCTCTTCAGCTCGCTT
>Ga0233436_1001748_pt1 | contig 16994 bp, 13 predicted proteins | sample SI_122_August201_2_FD_182723 | JGI IMG/M metagenome (GOLD analysis project Ga0233436, IMG submission 182723) | Seawater microbial communities from Saanich Inlet, British Columbia, Canada - SI_122_August2016_150_MG | ecosystem: Environmental > Aquatic > Marine > Inlet | place: Canada: British... | reverse complement strand
TCTTTTAATTTTGGATTATATGGTAAATATTTTCATCAAAATATTAATCCTCTTTTTTTTAAATAATCTCTATCCCAAAGATCTTCCATTTTTTTAATTATTAATCATTAAATAATTCCCCTATAATATATTATAAATTTTCTTAATTTTAAACAAATTCCCCTATAATTCTACCAGGATACTATACAAATTCCCCTATAATCCCCTTTTAATAAAGGGGATGAATACATTTTACTATTTATGTTTTAATGTTTTTTAAATTATTATGTAAAATTTATTAATATAACTATTCATTTATAAATTACTATTTTTTTCCTTTATCTAACCTGCAGTTCATCCCCTTTAAGTAAAGGGGATTATAGGGGAATTTGTATTCTTGTCAAAACTTTTATATACTTTTTATACTTATTTTATTGATTTTATCAACAAAAAATAAAAACACAAAATTGTGTTTTTATTTTAAAATCTAAGCTGCAGCCTCTTTCCTTTATGTAAAGGAAAGAATTTAGATAGGAATAGTTTTAACTACCTTGCACTTGCATACTTAAATGGTTTTTCTGCAAAGGCTATGTAGATATAGCTTGTTCCTGATTCATTTCAATTTTGACCACTTGCTGTTCTTGCTTTAAATCCATTTGAAAGAAAATCATAATTAGCATTATGGTCATCTGCCTCAACAATAGCATCATTTGCACGTAAAGACTGCGAAATTTCATTAGTTTGAGATCTAACAGAATCTATTATCCACCATGGATCAGCTTTACTATATGCTTTCACCATCACATACTTCGGCTTAAACCCCGTATAAACAAACGGACCATCAGCACTACCATTACCTGTATAACTTCATACTTTAGAATATCATGGTACTGAATGGAATACGTAGGCTATGTGATTTGCACCATTACCATTTCAATTAGTTCATGATCATACTTTAAATGTAGTTGTATCTAATGAATCTGCTAATGAATTATCTGCCTTAGCATCTGTTGTATTCAAAAACATATAATCATCTGATCAATCAACTGCTGTAGTTAAAGCTGCCCAACTAGTACTACTTGTTCTATTTTTTATAAATAATAATTCTGGAGCTGTACTTAATCCATGCCCAATTGTATTACCAGATACTCAATTCCCAGTATACCCAACAATACTAAACCCAGCTTCTGTATTAGCACTCACCTGACTCGTTATACTTCAATCAGTATTCGTAACAGCAGATCATCCAGCTTTCCAGTTCCATGCTACATAGTTTTTATTTGTTTCATTCCAATTTTCATTATTAGTACTACCACCAGATGTTGAAAAACCATTTGAATTAAAAGAAGATAAATATCAATATGTTGCATTTATAGATTCAGCATTTGTTGAGTTACTTGATAAACGTTTAGCAGGGCCTCTTACAGAATCAAACTGATTCCATAAATATGCTGTATCTCTTCATTTTGACCAAACCATATCTGGTTGAAAATCAAGACCTGTAATATCTTTTCCTCACAAAGTATTTGTACCTGTCCAAGTAACAACATCAAAATGTTCACCTGGATCTACTATACTTGGTTCTGGCAAATTATTTGTACTCAATGCCTTAAATCCTGCTGGTGGTTCATAAGCAAATTCTCATCCAGCTGCTGGATAATAATTTCATTCTGTTTTATTTCATGCAAATGTTGAATCTTGACCGAAGTTAAATACTCATGATGCCCCATTTTGTGTTCAAACTCAAATAATTCCATTTACAGGAAATACTTTATTTCATATATATATATTATTTTTATAATAAGAGATAGTATTATTAGTTCTATCTATTAATAAACTTATAATATCACCAGTTACAGCTGACATATCATTCCATGGCTCAATTAAACCATTACCATTAGTTACTCCATAAGAACCATTAACTCATACTGTAGTCTGTCAATCTGTACCTATAAGAATCATTGGTTGATTAGATGTCATATTTGTTAAATATAATTCTATATAATGATTATTAGTTAAATCATTAATATTTATACCAGCCCATGATTGAGTACTTCCTGAAACAACTGCTTTTAAATTACCTTCTGATAAAGCAAATACAGATCATTTATTAATAGGATTCAACACCGCATAATTATTCTTTGGACTATCCAAAACAACATCACTTGCATCTATATTATTAACTGTCCAAGTATTACTATTCCCTGAACTATCTTTACCTATATCACTACTATCATTAAAAGCTAAATGAAAACCATTTGTTCAATATGTCCCAGTATAGTTTTTTGGTAAGTATTGTCATGTAGTTGAATCTGTATAAGCAAAATCAGATGGTGTTAATGCTTGTCAGTCTATGAAGTTAACTTGTGAAAGGTAACCATCTAGATAATTATTTAAATCAAACTGTGTTCAAATCTTATGAGTTATTGTTGAATTAATTATACCATTATTACTATCTAGAGTAGGAAATGTTGCTGTTGAAAACAATTGTTTATTTCAATTTACATATATTTTTATACGATTATAATCTTCAATCTGAGTTGTATCAAATAATAAAACAATATGATACCAAGAAGATATATCACGAAAAGATGCTGATGATATTAATTTATAATTAGTAGTAGAATTAAATTCTTTTAAAAGTAAATTATCATTTTTAAACATAAGCCTAAAATTATTATCAACATTACTTACATCAAAAAGAATTTGATTCTCTCCAATATTCCCTCTCTTCACCCATCAACTCCAAGTCCAAGTCTTTCTATTCCCTGCACTACTTGGTGTTCTACTTAAAGAAGCACTATCATCATCATTGAATCTTAATGAAGAAAGTGGTTGTTCAATACATCCATTTCCATCAATAATATATCATTCATTACAGCTATCAACTGTACAAGTTCCATAACTACTCCCATTCCATGTTTGTATACCTGTTCAATTTGTTATATCACAAGTCTGTGTATCATTTTCCATATCACATGTAACCTCATAAGCTGCAGCTCATCCTGTTCAATCTGGGTCTATCATGTATTGCCCACTGATTGTCATTCCTGCTGTTTTGTGTGCGTTACAGTTTGTTTGGGTTGGTAGGTCTGTGAAGTTAGAAGATTTTAACCATAATTTTGATTTAATAAATCTTGATCATCATATATCACTTCAATATGAACTTGCACAATCATGTTCTGACCAATAAACATTACCTGAAGCTAATGATCATCATGGTCAAGATATACCTATTCAAACTCAAGAATCCCGTCAACCAAACGATATTGGATTTTTAACATTTTCTGCATAAATTCAAAATTTTACTTTTCAAGGTATATTTGTTCATCTAACATAAGCTGATTTTTGTAAATACCAATTAGCATTTCTATATTCATTATCTGCCCAATTACAATTACTATTTGTTCAATCATACATTACTTCTGTATATTGATTATTTGCATAATATTTTGGAGTATTACTTTCATCTAATAAAATATCTATATCTCATTCTTCTGCAATATTTAATTTTAATTTATTTCATTTTAAATGAAAATATGAATTATATAAAGAATTTCAAGTATCTAAATTAAAATCTGTTTCATTTAATGGAGTATTTCATGACCATAGACTTGAACCATAAGAAAAATTTCAAGTATCATCAGAATTAATTTTTAATATCAAACTCCACCCCCCTCAATCTGTTGTCATATCACAATATACATCAAATGCTGCATTTCATCCTGCTCAGTCTGGGTCTATAGAGTATGTTCAATCAATAGTTCTTCATAGTAATCTATGTGATGTACATGAGTTTTGTGCTGGTAAATATGTAAAGTCTGTGTTTCTTGTATATACATATCAATATGTTCATAAATCAGCATTATTAACTCATACTGATTCATACTTAGCTACTGCATGGAATCAATCCTCATCATACCCCTCATAAGCTCTGTAAATAAGCCTAATTTGACCTGAATTTCAAGTGAAATCATGATTTTCTGTAAATGTTGTTCAATAATTAGTAACTCATGAATAATTATTATTACCTATAAATTCTTGATTATTGTAATCTGATCTATTGAAATCATTAGATAGTGTATTAGAAACTCTTTTTAAATCTAAAATCATTCAATTTCTTTCAGCATAATACCTCAATTCATTAAAATTAATTGTATTATTATCTAATATATATTTTCATAATCAAACTACATTTGAACTATGTTGAGATTCATAAAAAGGATTCCATGTACTAACAACAGCTGTCCACCCTCCTCAATCTGTGGTCATGTCACAATAAACTTTAAATGGATCTTCTCAAGTAGTTCCATCTGGATCTATCCAGTAAATACCATCTGAGGCTTCTGGAAATGCTATCTTTATATGAGAACAAGAAACTTGTGGTGTAACACAAGAATTGTTAGACGTATCCCAAACCTGTGATGATGAACAATGTCATTCATATGATAAGTTTGCTGTATCAAATTCATCTAAAGTTCAGCTTGTATAAGTATCTAGAACATATCATGAAGTAGGTCAGTATACTGTACCAATACTACCCTGATATCAGAATCAAGCCTCTCATATATATGTTATACTATTAGACTCTGGAATAGTTATAGAAGTTAAAACATTATCTGAAAATGCATAATCTCAAATAGAAGTAACTGTACTTGGAATAGTTAATGATGAAATACTATTTCAATAAGTCATCCCCTCATCAATATATCAATCAAAAGCAGAATCTCAGATAGTTTCAAGTCATTCATTAAGAGTAAGACTAGAAATCTCATTGAACCGGAAAGCTCATTCTCAAATATTATTAACTGAAGCAGGAACAGTTAGACTAGTTAATGCATCTCAATAAAAAGAATAAATTCAAATATCAGTCAATGAACTACCTAATGTAACAGATCATAAAGAAGAATTATACGCAAAAGCCTCTTCTCAAATAGAGGTTACACTATTTGGAATTGTTACAGTAGTTAAATTATTACCATAGAAAGATCTGTAACCTATAGAAGTAACTGTACTAGGAATTGAAACACTAGTAATTCAAAAATTCATGAAAACATTATCACCAATACTTGAAATATTCTTTGAATCAACAATACTAGGAATTATTATACTAGCTCATCATTTAATATCATAATCCTGTAATTCATTTCATTGAACATAAAAATAACCTTGATTATCATTTGTTGTAATACTAGGAGTTGAACCATCTTTTATACAACGAACACTATTCGCTAAATCTACATTTATTCAAGAATGTCAAATAGAATTGTTATTAAATAATAATGATAAAGAAATTCTATTACTATCATCTAAAGAGTTAGTCCAAATATTAGCTCCCAATCAACGATTTTCAAAACTTACTCAATCCACTAATCTATTACCAGATAAAGGAATCCCTAAAGCTTGAACTATATTATTCGAAGCAGATTTAGATTGATATCAATTCCATCAAATTCAATTACACAAATACCATTTACTTGTATCATTTAATGTATCACCACATCATAAATTTCTTAACAATTCATTATATTCCCAAATAGTTGGTAAATGATATCAACTAGAACAAGCACTTACAGCATTAGCTCAAGTATAAAGTTTTCACCATATATTATCTACTCAATATGTAGCATTCCATGCATTCGCTTTAGAATCACTAGCATTTTGTGTACTATTACATGTCGTAGATATAGCAGAAGCATCAACTCAATAAGCTACACATGAAGTTAGTGATGTTTCAGTAAACTCTACTCAAGTTCAAAGTGTTGAATTACACCCTGCCCAAGTTTGTCATCAAATAGTTATATCTGTTTTGTCACAATTTGTATCAACAGCCATCCAACCTCATAGACATTCATTTCAAACCGGAATAAATCATGAATCACAACTTTCAAGGTTACATGATGACCAAGTAAAACCATTCCAAATTTGAGTTCAAGCACCATCTGCTATTGTACAATCTCTAGAATCAGCATTACAACTTGATCAATCACTAGTATAATTTGTATTACAAGTCCACGTACAATTAGAAGCTGTATTCCAAGAATTTCAATTCCATGTAACATCTACATTTGTAACATTATAATTAGAGTTAACTGGAGCCCCACTTTCTATACAAGATAATTGTTTTGTATTAATAATACAAGTACTATTATCCTCTGTATGAAATCATGTACTACAAGAAGTAAGACTTGATTCAGATTCATTTGGGTTTAATAATATTCAGTCACTACACTCAATAGTTAAATCATAAGTATAAACTCAATTATTTTCTGAAAAATTAGTAGATGTAATAGTATTAGATATAGCATGAGTAATAGCTGGAATATTATAACTATGTCAATTATAAACATAACTTGGATTAGCATTACAATTAATAGGAATTCAAACCACACAACTATTATAACTATACACACCTTTTTCAGCCTGTGTAACTAAATCAACATATTCTCCATTTTGACAAATAAAAGTCTTTTTAGCATTATCACATCAAACCTGACCACTAGTATGAGAAACACTAGAAGTACTCCAGAAATCTTTTGATTCAGAATGATTAGCTCATACACAATTCAAATTTGTTACTGATGATACAGTATTAACTTTTCAAATTTTCTCTTGTAATATATTTGAAACTAAATCATTTACTAAATCATTATCAGTAGTATTCATGAATAAAACATCTGTTATTTCATTTTTAGATGCAACTTTTGTACCAGTATATGCTTGTTTTATTTTTTCAACTAAAGACGTTCTACCATCTTGAGATACAGAAGTTACTTTTAATAAATCTTTTTCTTTTCAAGAATATAATAAAATTTTATCCTTGTTAACTATATTTAATGGTTCAGTTTCTCATAAAACCTTAAAACCAGTTCAAATATAACTAGCTGGTAAATTTTTATAACCATTATAAACTAATTTATCATTTGCTACTAAATTATCAAATGTAGTTAATTCAGAACCAATAATACTAGGAGTTGCCAGTAAAATTAAATCAAGTCAATTGTAAACTTTTACAATTTGTCAATTATAATCTCAAACAACTTTAACCAAAACTTCTTTTTCATTTTCTGCATAAGTTTTTCATAGTTCATTATATGAAATATCTCATGTTTCAAGTATTGAAGCAATTTGGAATTCTCTTCTATCATTAGTAACAGAATAAGTATACTCTATTTCGGTATATGGATCTAAGGGGATTTTATCCAAAGTTGAAACATTTGTAAAAGTAGTTACTCAAAAAGTTCACTGTGTCCAAACTTCAAATCAATTATATGTTATTTCTATCCCGTTTGTAGGTTCTGGATAAACTGCTGCTTGCAATTTAAATGATTCTAAAGATCTTTCTATTTTAGATATATCACTTATTCTAATAGTATCTCTAGTTGTTTTTGTATATCAATTTAAACTTAAAAAAGCTACTGTTCACAATATTGTTAGAATTATTATTACTACTATTAATTCAACTAATGTAAAAGCCAAATATTTTTTTATTTTTTGCATAGATAATTTATATATATTAAATCATAGTAAATATATCTATTTTTACTATTTTAGCAAGTTTTTTTAATTAAAAAAATCTTACTTTTTAAAAGTAAGATTTTCATTAACTAATAACTCCACTCATTATCAATTCTTTATCTGAATATATAGCACATATTTGTCATGAAGCTATAGCTCTTTGTGTTTCTTTAAACTCTATTCTATATCATTTTTTTTCTTTATAAACTGTACAATCTTGATCAGCTTGTCTATATCTAATTTTACATTTGCATTTTAGCCCCCTCTCTAATTCCCCCCTTGCAGGGAGAGAACTTAAAAAATGTATTTTATCAATAAATAGCTTATCATCATAAAGCTCTAAATCTCTAGTTGTTCAAACTATTATCTCATTTTTTTCTATATCTTTTTTCACAACAAAAATTGGCTCTGCTTGTCATCATATATCAAGACCTTTTCTTTGTCAAATAGTATAATAATATACTCATTTATGTTCTCATAAAATATTTCATTTTGTATCTTTTACTATACCAGGCTTAGGTTTTATTTTTTTCTCTAAAAATTTACTCATATCAACTTTTCAAACAAAACATATTCATTGACTATCTTTTCTATTAGCATTTGGTAATCATGCATCCAAAGCTATTTTTCTTACTTCAGATTTTTCTAATTCTCAAATCGGAAACAAAGCTTTTGATAATTGTTCTTGATTCAATCATGCTAGAAAATATGATTGATCTTTATTATTATCTATTCATTTTAAAAGGTGATATTCTCCCCCCTCCTTGACAGGGAGGGGGTTAGGTGGTGGGCTGATTCTAGCATAGTGACCTGTTGCTATCATATCAAAACCATGTTCTAAGGCTTCTTCTAAAAATACTTTAAATTTAACTTCACTATTACACATAATATCTGGATTTGGAGTTATTCATTTTTTATACCCTTCATACATGTAATCTAATACTTTTGAAGAGTAAGTATCTCTGTAATCAAATGTAAAAAATGGAATATCTAAAAAAGCAGCTACTTCTTTAGCAACTTTTATATCATCCATTGTTGGACATTTTTCCCCTTCTGGAGCTAAATAATTAATCATAAATCAAGCAGTGACTTCATATCACTGCTTTTTTAATAAATATGCTGAAACTGCGGAATCAACTCATCAACTTAATCAGACAAGTACTTTTTTCATAAAAATTTATATTATTTATTTTTAATAGTTTTAATAGTTTTTTTAATTTTCTTAAGAGTATTCTCAAAAGTATTTTTTTTAATTACTGAATTTTTATTTTTATCTTTTTCATCTTGTACCATATATCTTTCTTTTCTTTCTTCTATTGTTCTTTGTTTTTCTTTTTTCAATATATGTAAAGCTTTATTTAATTCAGGAACAAAATGAAATAATCTAGGCTCATCCCTTTGTTGTTCTACAACCAAATTACCATATCATAAAACATTTGGAATCAAACCTCTACAGTAAGTATCTAATTTTGTTATTTTATTAATATCTATAAACTCTATATTATCTTTGAAAAACAATGATGATTGAATTACTATTAATTGCCCCTTATAAACTATAAGCAAGTTGTTATAATATTTTATATATGATAATATTAGTTTTATAAAAGCATAATTAACAAGTCCAAAAACAATTGGAAATATTAAAAAATGTACCAAATCGTGTCATGTGGTATTTATAAATTTTAAAGATATAACGTATAATAATAATGCTAATAATAAAAATAATAAAAATTGAAAATATCTAAAAACTAACATTATCCAATGTCTTCTGATTATCGTGTAATCATATTTCGAAAAATACATCATTATTGAAAAAAGTTAAAATTAAAAAACTACTAATCAAAAACATAAAAACAACAACAAATATAAGTCTCTTTCTTATAATAGTATATCATCTTCATAAAAATTCGAGTCAAGTATTATCCATATGTTCATAACTTAAATATTTCATTCTCCTCATTATAAAGTTATAAAATCATACAAGAAATACTAAGTATATAATTATCAAAATATAAGTCATAAATAATTGTTATTACTAATCAATTAAGGATTATAATCAAAAAACTAAAAAAATCAAATACATTTTTTTAAAAAATCTTTTAAAATTTTAATTTTAGACTATAATGAATAATAATATTATATTTAATTTAAAATAAAAAATGCAAATCTGACTAGATTTAAGATTTTTAAGAAATGACTATTACTCTAAATTTGTACTAGACTTAGTTAAATGATTAATTGAAACTAATAAAGAAAATAAGTATATCATATATACAAATTCACTTCTTGAATGATTCGATTTTGATAATTTAACTATTAATAATGTTTGGATAAGAAATAATACACTTAAAGAACAAACTAATTTTTTAAAAATTTTAAATAATGATAAAAACAATATAGTTATATTTTTTAATCATTATAAACCTATATTTTATAAAAAAACTTATTATACACTTATTCCTAGTTTGAAAAAAATATCTTATAATGATTTTAAGGGGTATTTTGAAAAATATAGCTACCTCTTTATGTTGGAAAATTCTATAAAATCTGCAAATAAAGTTATTTGTTTTGATGATAACTCAAAAAATGAATTAATAGAAAGATTTAATATAGATGAAGAAAAAATAAATTTATTACAATGATTTTTTCCAAACAAAAAGGATACAAATAAAAATAATGAAATAAATATAGATATAAGAAATAAATATGATATAAAAAATAATTATTTTATATATCATTTCTGAGATTGAATAGAGAAAAATTATGAAAAATTAATAAAGGTTTTTAGTAGATTAAAAGATAACAATATAGACTTAATATTTTTATGAAATAATATTTCAAAAAATATTTATCTAAGAGATCTTATTAAAAAAGCTAATTTAGAAAATAATATAAAATTTTTTCCAGTATTAAAATCTGCTGAGATAGAATTATTTTATAAAAATAGTTTATGAGTAATTATTCCAACTTTTTATGAACCTTTCCCTTTTAGATTAAATAATGCAATATATTATAATTCTAATATAATAAGTAGTGACTTAAAAAGTATAAAAAATATTTTTTGAGATAAAATAAAATATTTTTCTCCTATTTATACAAATAGTATTTATAATATAATATTAGATACGATTGAAAACAAAAAGATAAAAATAGATTATTCTGTTATATTAAAAAAATATAATAAGGAAAATACTGTAGATAAATTACTAGAATTAATAAAATAATTATGAGTACATTAACACCAAGAAACATAGAAATATTAAAAATAATAGTTGAAGAATATCTTCAAACTTGAGAAGTTTTAGGTAGTAAGCAATTATTACAAAAATATAATTTATGAGTTAGTTCTGCTACAGTTAGATGAGATATGGCAAAACTTGAAGCTTTAGAATTAGTATATCAACCATATAATTCAGCTTGAAGACTTCCTTCTTCTAAATGATTAAGAGCTTTTGTTAATTATTTAATGGAAACTTCACCTGAACATTTTTTACAACAATCAAATATTGCTTTATGAGAAGAAAAAATAGAGCATTTATCTGATTTTACTTATAAAATAACTTCTACTTTGTCTGAAAATACTGGTGAAATTGCTTTTTTTATTATACCAGATAAACATATTTCTCAATTTTCTTGAGCTTGAACTTTTTTAGAACAACATCATAAAAGATTATGAAATTCTATTTTTTCAATAATAAAAATGCTTGAAGATAAATTCAATTTTTCAAAATTTATTAGATCATTTCCTATAAATAATTGAATAAATTTATTCATATGAGAAGAAAATATACTTCCTTTTTTAAAAGACTATACATTGATAGTAAAGGCTGTAAATATAGATAATAATATATGATATATATGAGTCATTGGTAGTTTAAAAATGAATTATAGCTTCAATATAAGTGCTGTAAAAGGTATAATATAAAAAAATACTCAATAAACCTTAAGGTTTATTGAGTATTTTTATTTAATATTTTTCAAAAGTATCATCTAATTTTTCATCTACTTTATACATAGCTTTAACTTTTACAAAGTTTACGTTTTTAACATTTTTTTAATTTTATTGGTTAATAAATATATTTTTTATAATATTTCTTCTACTCTATCAGCAGTATTTTTAACTTTATCTAATATTAAATTAAACTTATTCAAGTCAATAATCATAGATTTAAATACTCATTTATTTACATCTGTTAACTCTTCATCAAGTGACAAAGTTCATTTAATCATCAAATAATAATTTCAATTATAATCTACAGAAAAATCAACTTCTGGTATTTGGTATCAAAAATCATCCTTTTCTGCCTTTCAAAATTTATCAAATCTTCAAAATAATTTTAAGTTATCTTTATCTGTATCTCTTAATTCTTTATTTTTATATTTTACTATAAAATAATTTCATAAAAAATTATAAAATTCTCTTTTTCCATCAAAAACAAATTTTTCTACTTCTTTTTCTCATTTTATTATTTTATAAGCATTTCAAATAGCTGATGTTAATAAATTAGTCCCTTTAAAAATAGTATCATCAATAGAAATTGATTTTACTCAGTTTTCTTCATTTTCTATATATTTATTATTTATTATATTACTCATAATATATTTAGTTATTTGTTATTATTATATACTAATTTGTCAAAAGTCAATTATATAAATTTTTCAGTCTGGTGTTATTATAAAGTTTCAAGGGTTCCTATCTCAAATATTAATTTTTCATTCTTCTAATATTTGTTTAAGAGCATCTCTAATATCTTTAAATCATTCTGAATTATATTTTTTATCCCACCAATTTTGTAATAATTTTTCCATTCTTATTTCATTTGGAGTAATAAACCTATCATCAGGTTCAGGTAATCTTTGTAATCTATTTTCCTTTAAAAATTGATTTATATTTTGGTCAGATAATGAAGGTAAGTCATCAACTAAAAATCATTTTTTTATAAATTCATTTTTATATAAACTTAGATAAAAATCAGATTTAGGAGTATGACCAGGAACTTTTTCCATAAAAAATGATACTTCGTTTCAAATTTCAAAAACTTCAGGAATTTTAATATTAGCTGATATAATTTTTTTATCTTTTAAATCTTCCAATATATTATAAAGTTTATTATGATTTTCTAATTCTAATACAATATCATCTCTTCAAATTTTAGATATTTTTCTAACAAAACTAGGGTCTTCTAAATTATTTATAACTAATGCATTAACTCATTCTCAAACAACTTGATTTACATCAATATCTCATAATTCTTCAACTAACTCTGAATATCTAGCTTGTTTTAAAAATTTATATTCATTAAATAATCAACAAACTCATTTTTCAAGTAATAACTTTCTTTCTTTTTTACTAAATCAAGCTTCTTTTAAAATTTGTAATTTTTCTCATTTTTCTCTAAATGTATAATTATATATTCCTGCACCACCTCTATCTTTTCATATATTATGTGCTTTAATTATTGCTACTTCTTGTTCTTTAGTCAATTCTCTTCATAAATATACTTTTCATGATTCTATTCTGTCTGCATCTCATAATTTTCCTATATCTGCCTTTAATGCTTTTTCAAAATCTAGTTCTCTTTTAGGTAATATTCAGTCTATTTTTGAATTTGTTTCAGAAATTACTAATTTTAATTCTTCACTTGATACTAGATTTTCCTTATTTGCCTTTAAATATCTTATGTTTTTTAATCATACTTCTATTCATTTCTTTCAAATTATTGCTGTTACTCAAACTCCTAATGTTAATAATCATAGCTCTGCAAATGATTGTCATTTTTCATAGGCATCTCATGTAAATAAATCCCATATACTTTTTCATAAAGCCTCCGCTACTTGCTTTAATCACTCTAAACTTGCTAACTGTTTAAGGCTTTCTATTATTACTTCTCATCAAGTATTATAAACTTCTATTGCCAATTCATAATTTCATACTATTGCTTCATCTACAAATCATTTCAAAAAATTTTCAAATGAACTATTAGCTTCTTGATTATTATCTATTCATAATTTTTCATATAATAATTCTTTTGTTTCATTTGTTAATAACTCTTTATCTAATTCTTCTTTTGTTTCTCTTATTACTTGTTTTTCTAAACTTTCTTTTAAATCTGTTCTTTCTTGTTCTTGTCTTTCTATTAATTCCCTCAAACTCTGTACTGTTTCTGGATTATTTTTATTTTCTAAATAATAATATGTTGCTTTTTCTTGTACTTCTTTTTTTCAATCACTTAAACTAGAAATAATATGCTCATTATTTCTTTCACTTGTTTGTGTTTGTTCATAATTTCAAGAAAATGCTTCATTCATATATTTTTTTATTTAATTTTAGCATATTTTTTAGTAAAATACAAAAATTTATTATAAACTAAAAATACTCAATAAACCTTAAGGTTTATTGAGTATTTTTAGTTTTTATAAATACTTACTACATACATCTTTTAATTGATTTGCTTGTTGAACTCAAACAAGTGTTTCCACAGCTTCTCAATCTTTAAATACTATAATTGTTGGTATAGACATAACTCTGAATTGTCATGCTATTTCAGGATTTTCATCAACATTTACTTTTGCTACTGTCATTTTTCATTCCATTGTTTTAGAAAAATCATCTAGTATTGGTAACATCATTTGACATGGACCACACCATTCTGCCCAAAAATCAACTAATGTTAATCATGTTTTAATTGTTTCTTCAAAATTTTCTTTGTTTAAAATAACTGTCATATTTATTTGTTTATTTAATAAGTTAGTAAAAAAATTATATTAATTTTTTTTAAAATGCAAGGTAATTTTTATTAAAAATTACAATATGTTTCAACTACGGTATATCAATCAGGAATTATAGCATAATATCATGGTCTTCATCTATAATTTGAATTATCTAATAATATTTCATCACAATTAGTAAAAAGTCTTCATCAAACAGATATTATTTTAGAAATTATATTTAATTTATCTTTATTTCATTCAATAGTTACATCTCTCTCTACATATGCGATATAATTATTCACTACAGTATCAATATTTATATTTCAGACTGTATTAATTTCTGATAATCTATGAATAGGTGTTTTATTTAAATCTACTCAAGTTAATATTCAAAGTTTATCTCAGTATAAATATGGAAAATATTTTATGTTTTCATTAGCATTTACTGTATTCATTGAAAAATTATAGACAAAACTACTTTGTTTTTCCAAATTTATCATTAATTGAAAATTTTTCCTATCTTTTGATACTTCATAAGTATAGTATTCTTTTGTTTTTGGATCTGATCAATCTCATTTATAATTAATAAGATTAAATATATTTTTTCATATATCTCATTGATAAGCTAATGTTCAAGATCCATTTATTATATCTATTTTTGCTTCAGGTAATGGTAATTCTTTTGTTGTTACAAATATTTCTAATGCTTGTCATATGTCTTTTATTTGAGATACCCTTTTTGTATCTCTAACTCATTCTAGATATCATGATAATTTAAAAAATCATAAACCTGATAATAAAGAGATTATCACAACTACTACTAATAACTCAACAAGAGTAAAGGCTTTTTTATTTAGTTTATTTATTTTCATGTATTATAATTTATAAAATACTTATATATGATTGTAAGTATATCTATTTTTAAAATAATTACAATTTTTTTATCAAAAAATATCTTTGAATACTTTTACAGCTAGATTTTGATCTATAAAAAATGGGGATGTTGATACTGTTATAATATCAGCTTTTTTTGCTATATCCAAAATAACTTTTTTCTTTAATTCATAATCTATATAATCCAGGTCTGGTTGAAAAAAATCTAAATCTAGATTTAAAACCACACCTTTTCACTTCGTTTTATTCCCATTACTTAGTAAGGATGGACTTAAAGGGGTATTAATATATTTTACTAAATTACTTTCATTTCTTATTTGAATTACTTCTCATATTAATCATTCTTGTTCTGCTGGAACTATATAATCTCCTACATTCAATACTTCATTTGTAAAATTAAAAACTTTTATTAAATCCTCTGAATCTTTTTTAGATATATTTTTATTATTATTTCTAGTATCAGCATGTTCATCTATATGAAATAATATATTATTATTTCATATAATTCACTGTTTTCTAGCTAGGTACCAAAAATAAAAAGCATGATTATGATTATCAAATAAATATATAGGAGCTTGTATTCAATTTCAAGTCCCCCCTGCTAATGAGAAATTTAGAGGGCAAATTTCATAAAAATTTTTTAATCAATAATTAGTAGATAATTTATCATCAAATCAAAAATCTTCAAAAGCTATTTTTTCTTTATCATCTTGTAAACATATTTCATCAAAACTAGATATTTTCCTTAAACTAGGAATATATAATTGCTTATTTTTTCTATTATCATATGAAAAAGCATTATTTCATACTGGTGTTTTTAAATAAAATGGTTTTTTATACATTTTCTCTTTTTTTTATTAATATTTTCATTATTATATATAAAATATAATTTTATAAAAATAATTATGCTAAAAAAAGAAAAAGATTATTTTGCTGAGACATTATATAATATGTACCCAGATGCAAAAACAGAGTTGGAGTATAGCAATGAATTTCAATTACTTATAGCTATTTTAATGTCTGCTCAAGCTACTGACAAGCAAGTTAATAAAGTAAATAACATATTTTTTAAAAGATTAATTAATCCTATAGATTGAGTAAATCTATGATTAAAAGAAATAAAAAAACATATAAATAGTATTTCTTTTTATAATAATAAAGCTAATAATATTTATAAAACTTGTCAAATATTATCAGAAAAACCTTTAAAACATTTTGATACATTAAAAAAACTAACTACTCTTCACTGAGTATGAATAAAAACAGCTAAAGTATTTCTAGCTGTTACAAAAGATGCCCCTTTTTTAGCTGTTGATACTCATGTTCACAGAGTACTTAATAGAGTATGACTTGTAAAAACAAAAACTCCTGAACAAACAGACAAAATTGCTGAAAAATTATTTTCTAAGCAAAATTTAGCGGACTTACATAACTCCTTAATACTATTTTGAAGATATAATTGCATGGCAACACGTAAACCAAAATGCAAAACTTGCCCTTTATTAGAAAAATGTAGTTATAAAGAAAAAAATATCTAGCAATATAATTGCTAGATATTTTTTTCTAATTTCTATATATCCTATTTCAAACAGTTACATTAGATCTTCAATTTCAACCTACATTAACTCAACTAACTCTAGTATGATGATTTCAATCTAAAGTTTTATCAACTATTCATCATTTTGGTAAAAAATTCTTAGGTAATTTCTGATGTATTCACATATGATTTTTTAATGTCAACTGTAATTGTTTTTCATCCATTCATCTTACATTCAATAAACTTCTACACTTTAACACCTAATAATTCCCTAATATAAGAGAATAATAACATCTCACGCATACATAAAAAAACACGATAATTTATCGTGTTTTTTTGATTATTTTCTTTAAAA
>Ga0233436_1001726_pt1 | contig 17155 bp, 17 predicted proteins | sample SI_122_August201_2_FD_182723 | JGI IMG/M metagenome (GOLD analysis project Ga0233436, IMG submission 182723) | Seawater microbial communities from Saanich Inlet, British Columbia, Canada - SI_122_August2016_150_MG | ecosystem: Environmental > Aquatic > Marine > Inlet | place: Canada: British... | reverse complement strand
CGAGCTCCAGACGTTCTCGACTGAGACTGGCATCCATATCGGCTTGATTGAGATTACCCACGTTTATCACTTGCAGAAAGACCCTGGTAAAAGCCTAAATTGTAATAATAATCTGCCCGTAAGAACGTAAAGATAAAAGCTAATATCAAAGCTCATGACTTAAGAGAGACAAAAAGCCAAATAATATATATCTCCTGGCAAACCGGATCCGACAAAAGGAGCAATATTTGGAAAGCGAGATTTACTCGAGAGCCGCCTACAGGGAGCACCTCGATCAAGCACTGCAACAAGAAAACCTGAACGTGCTTGATTTATCAGACGCCCAACTCGACAAGATTGCCCTCTTTCTGGACTTTATGGCCCAGACAAACAAAAAATTTAACCTCACTGCCAGCATTACTCCTGAAAACTTGGTCGGTAAACACGCCCTCGATTCGATACTTTTGGCTCAGGCAATTCAAGGTCTGCCCAAGCAGGATAGGATCGTAGATGTCGGATCCGGAGGAGGTTTTCCGGCGATGATAGTGGCCATCTGCCTGAGCAAGAGCAAATTTACTCTCATCGATTCGACGGCTAAAAAATGCACGTTTCTGCAAGAGGCTGCCAATAAACTACAAATCTCGCACAGACTCAAGGTCATGTGCGGGAGAGCAGAAGAGATTGCCCATCAGCCCGAGCTGAGAGAAATCTTTCACGTTGCCACAGCCAAAGCGGTGGCTTCGCTCAAAATCTCGGCCGAGTTAGTAGCTGGTTTTTTGGCTCCAGAAGGTGTCTTTATGGCACAAAAGACGCAGAGTCGCATCGAAGACGAAATCATAGAAGCCCGAATGATGCTTGGCAAACTGTTTTTTGAAATAGGTGAGATCGAAACAGTAGCTGAGCGCAGTCCTCAGCTGCAAGATTTTAGGCTCTTGCGCCTGACCAAACAAAAGCGTATCCCGCATACCTTTCCCCGCAACTGGAAGGCCATAAGCGGCTAAATATAGGCAAGGCAAAGATAAAGATCAGGCCTGTGCCGATTCCAGGGCGACTTTTTCTGCATCTTCGAGCAACCAGCCTTCGGCCAGGACCTGCTGTCTGGCCTTTTCCATGCCGATCTCCGCGGCAAGCTCATACAGCCTTAGCTTGCTGCCTAAGACGTAGTTGGCTCGGTTGAGCAAACTGGTGACGTCGAGATGATCGTGAGCAAAGATGACGCTATCAGGACGCCTAAACCAAGCATCACCGACTGGAAGGATGATATCCGCTACCAGAGCGCCGAGATTGAGCTCTTCGGCAGGCAATTTGGTTTTTGCTGGCCAGGTGACTACATATTTTTTGGTGTCGAAACCTAGACATTCGACTCGACCCAAAAATTGTTTGCGCTCTTCGACTACCGCAAAACCGGCATCTTCAAATTTTTTTGATTCGGTGATCCAAAACTCTTTCAGGACCTCCATAGCAACCAGCAAATGGGGTCTCAAAGACCAAAATGTACTCGTGGGCAGATAAGAACGCGATGGCTCAAAATCCCACGAATCTTCGGTATAGGCTAGTTGATACTGGTGAGTAGTCGCCCAGGAAGTCATGACTAGAGATGCCCAGACATTGTTGTCGGTGTAGACCTTGGCGTAGCTCTTTTTAAACCACTGCTGCCAGTCCTCAAAATTTTCGTATTGAGCTGAGCGCTTGGTGAGGCCATCGCGCCATTCTTTTTCGTCAGGTAGAGGGTCTTCTGCCTGAAAAAATTCTTCCCAGTAGGCTGTAGCACTGGCAACCTCGACCAGGCTGGTCTCCAGAGAGCTATAGCTCTCGCTGAGTAGACGGTCGCAGACCTTGATCGCTTGTTCGCATCTAGCGTATGGATTGCTGTTGGCAAACTCTGGGAGATGTCTCACCCAATCGACACCGGCTCTGAGTAAAAAGGCTGGAAGCATATGATCGTCCGCGCAGTTGGTAGCACCAGCAAAAGCATACCGCAATAGTCTAGATACGCGACGTCTCTTTTATGTATTTTTTGAGAGCCGCGATCTTGCTCATATAAGGTTCTGTCCTTTCGTAATCTGCAAAGGACATTTCCAGCCGCTCGGACCAGTTACTATCACCGGCAATACCAGGCACGTTAAACCTCTGGCTCGTCCCAAACAAATCAGAAACCATCAGGACGGCCAACCAGCAAGGTGATTGCATCAAGACCTCGAGCAATCGCTCATGCAGTGCTTCGCTAAAGGTGTCAGGCGGAGAGTTTTCATCCCAACCGATAAATTTCATAAAGCGCTGTACCTCTAACCACCCCTGGTGCCCATCCGGACCATGCCAAACCTTGCAGAGGTTTTCATAAAAGACCCGCACTGGATCATGATCGTGGGTACCATAAGTCACCAGGGACAGTGGCTCCTGACTGTCGAGTGCCTTAAAGGACCGATCTTCTTCGACACGCTCAAAAATGGGGATGGTGAAGCCCGGTATCCCAAGAGCCTTTAGACATGGACGGACATAGTCCGGCACCACCCCGAGATCCTCGGCAACCACGCCGCAATCACCGGCGGTATCAAGGATCATGCTCAGTAGTTTTTCGCCCTGTTGGCAATTGAGATTGCAGTTTTCGATCGTCTCATCATCGCGCTCGATAAAATGCGGCAAGACTCCACCGGTGATGAGCTCTGCTTCTTCTTCGCTCAAATCGAGAAACTCGCCATTACGTTCGGGAATCCAGGGAAAAGCATAGATGCGAAAAAATCCCAGGACATGATCTATGCGAAAATGGTGAAAGACTTGCGTGGTCTTTTGCACTCTCCTTCGCCAAAATGCATAATCGCAGGTGCCAAGGTAAGTCCAGTTATAGAGCGGTATACCCCAGTTTTGGCCCCACATCTGCGTAAAGCGGTCCGATTGAAAATAACGTTCAGGCGGCGCTCCTCCGCTCCATTTGAGGTCAAATGTAGCTCGATCAGACCAGACGTCAGCCGAATACCGACTGACACCAAAGGGGATATCACCCATCAATTGGAGACCGAGGTCGTCTGCGATCTCTTTGACTCTTGCCCATTGACTAAAGGCTACCCACTGCACATAGCGATAGAAACGCGCGCGATTGAGTAAATCCGTGCTCTGTTGATAGATAGACTGGAGGGCGGACTCTGGATCCTGGTATTCTTTGGGCCACATGGTCCAGCAGACATTGCCGTGATTTTGCTCCACAAGCACTCTAAAAACCGAATAAGGCTGCAGCCAGTCTTTTTCGTCGAGCTCAAATTTTTCAAAAGACTTGAACTGAGAGTCATCGCCTTGGCCCTCAAACTTTTTAAAGCTCTCCCAGCAATCGTGCAGCAAGTTTAATTTAAGCGACTTGACCCTGGCATATTGCACGGCTTTGGAGCGCAGAGACTGAGCCTCCTCTGCTGACAAATGCTTTTGGATCATATCCTTATGGTATCCAGGCACGGTCTCGTCAATTGTGGTATAGACCGGATCTAAAGCGATCGAGGAAATGGCATTGTAAGGACTGTTATCCGGGCCGGTCTCATTGATCGGTAAAAGCTGCAGGACCGACATGCCCCAGGATTTGATCGAATGTAGGGCCTCAATGACACAGGCAGTGTCGCCAACGCCAAGGTCAGTACCCTTGGCAGATCGCAAGGCGAATACGGGTAATAGCAAACCAGCTTTCTTTTTGTTAGGATCGATGCGCTTTTGCATGGGCCGCGGAGCAGTCACATGCGCCTTGATTTTTGGGGTCAGAGCCTTTTTATCGTTTGCAGCATCAACTCTGGCATCACTCTTGATATCAGCCATTTCAGCCTCTTGCTCCTTATTAACCAATCCGGTTTATCTTAGACTTTGACACCACAAGCAACACCAACTCTCGCATAAACATGATCGAGATTTTTGAGGTATGTGGCTGGATCAAAACAAGCCAATACTTGTTCTTTACTCAATCTTGCTGTCACTCTCTCATCTGCCAACAAATTAGCCTTAAAATTGCCGTCTATTTTGTTCCAGGCGGCCATGGCATTGTCCTGAGTGATTTTGTAAGCCTCCTCGCGCGAGAGGCCGGTCTCGATCAGGCGCAGCATGACCGACTGCGAAAATATAACGCCACCAAATTTGTCCATATTGGCTTGCATGTTTTGTGGATAGGCGACAAGACCTTCGATGACGCCAGCAAAGCGATTGAGCATATAATCGATCAATATAGTCGAGTCCGGCAAGATGATGCGCTCTACCGAGCTGTGAGATATATCTCGCTCGTGCCAGAGAGCGACGTTTTCCATTGCTGCAAGAGCATTGGCACGCACCACACGGGCAAGTCCGGAGATATTTTCGCTGGCGACAGGATTGCGCTTGTGAGGCATGGCCGAAGACCCCTTTTGCCCTTGAGAAAATGGTTCCTCTAATTCGAGCACATCAGTCCTTTGCAAATGCCTGATCTCGACAGCAAACTTTTCGAGCGTACCGGCGATCAAAGCCAGTGTAGTCATAAAATGAGCATGGCGATCTCGCTGGATGATCTGGGTCGAGACCTTGGCGCATTTGAGACCAAGATGCTTGAGTGCTCGCTCCTCGACTTCTGGTGAAATATTGGAAAAGGTGCCTACGGGGCCGGACATCTGCCCGACAGATATGGTGGCTACGGCTTCGGCAAAGCGCTTTTTGTTGCGCCTCATCTCTTCGAGCCAAACCAGCATCTTAAAGCCCAGAGTGATGGGCTCGGCATGTATGCCATGCGAGCGACCGATCATCACCGTATGCCTGTGCTTTTCAGCTTGCATCTCAATTGCCGCAGTCAATCGATCCATGCCTTTCTCGATGATCTTGGCAGCTCTAAGCATTTGCAAAGCAAGCGCTGTATCGATGACATCACTGCTAGTCAAACCCATATGGATAAAACGCGAATACTCGCCGACGTTTTCATTGACATTGGTCAAAAAGGCGATCATGTCATGCTTTACTTCGAGTTCGATCTCATCGATCCGAGCAACGTCAAATCTAGCTTTGGACTTGATGGCTGCGAGCGCTTCAGCTGGCACCAGTCCCATCTCGCATTGTGCCTCGCAGACAGCGATCTCGACATCCAGATAGGTTTGAAACTTGGATTGGAGCGACCAGATGTCACCCATTTCTTTCCTGGTATACCTGTCTATCAAACAAAAATCCCCCTGAAGCGCTTGGAATCGAGCTCTGCAATGATACAAAATTATCGGGTAAAATTCTCTCTCAAATAGACTAAAGGAACCGCCCATGAAAATCCTGCTTGCCTGCGACGTATTTCAGCAATTGCCCGAAGACCCCGCCCAGGCTTCTCAAGAGATCGTTTCGCTAGAGGATCTCAACAGACTGATCGCTCTCAAGGGACAGGAGATTACTCTTCTTTACGTAAAAGAAGAATTGCCCTCATACGAAAGCGTGTCGGCAACTCAAGGTGAATTTAGCGACGACCTCAACAAATTACTAGAGGACAGAGCGCAAAATGTCTTGGGTGCACTGGCCGCCAGACTGCAAGCACATGGTGCAACATGCAAGATACAACTGGCCAGCGGTTCGGTGGCCTTGACTATCCAGGAGATCGCTCAAGACCTGAAGGTCGACCTGGTAATTGTGACACGCCGTCATACACCTGGCATCTTTAATCTAGGCTCGGTATCACAAGCAGTATCACGTCACAATCGTAGTAACACTCTCGTCTTGCAGATGGCAGCCCAAACAAAATCGCAGCCAAGCTCAGACAAAGCTCTAGTCATCGGACTGGATGGCAGCCAACACTGCCATCAGGCAGTCACCCGGGTCATTTGCGGGCATGCTGGCTTGCCACGCGACACCCCCATCTATCTCGTGCACTCGGTGCAGATATCACCCGTGATGGCAGCGCTGACTCCTCTGGCTTTTTCTACTCAGCTCACCGAAAACCTCCTCATGGAAGGTGAGGTGCACCTCACGCAAGCCAAGACGACACTTTCAGAAGCCGGCTTCACCAATATCGAGATAGTGCTAAAGCAAGGCGATGCGGCCCAAAATATAATGGATATTGCAAACGAAAAATCAGCACGCCTCATCATCCTTGGGGCCCAGGGCAAGGGCGCTGTAAAGCACATCTTGCTAGGACATGTTGCCGATCGTGTGGTATCGCATGCGGAGCAGGCCGTGCTGCTTGCCAGATAAGCTCAAAGCATGCGGGACAAAAAGGATTGCTCGATGAAATCTAGAAAAACTGCGCTGTGCCTGGCCGCATTTTTGGTATCTCTTTTGGTGCCTGTCGGCGAGGCCGGCCTTGCCGCTCCGGCAGCGCAAAAAGCGCCCCAGACCGAGGCTCCCAAACAAGAGCCTGCCTTTTGGGACACTATCGATGACGTCGCAGCAGAGCAGGCCAAAGAAAAAGAAGAGTTGCGCAAGATGAAAGGCGAACTCGACGATATCAATCAAGAAATAGATAGCGCGCGTGACGCCATGCGCAATCTCAATCTAAACGGAGGCCCCAATCAACCCACAGGGCGGCAGGCTTTGCCTGTCCAGGAGATCCATCTCTTTGCTCGCAATCAACAAGTAGAAGTGGCACCTGGGATCAAATCTCTAGCGCTGACTTATAACAACAAGATCCCCGGTCCCACATTGCACGTAATGGAAGGCCAGCCTGTCAAGATAGTCCTGCATAACGAATCCAACCTGCCCACCAGCCTGCACCTGCATGGCCTACAGGCACCACATGCGGTAGATGGCTTGCCTAGATCAGGATCTGCCGATAGACAAGCCGAAAGACTACTCAAGCCTCAGGACAACTTTGTCTATCAATTTATCGCCAAAGAACCAGGCACCTATCTCTACCATCCACAGGTCATTCATTACGACCAGCGCGACAGGGGACTTTTTGGTGCACTCATTGTCCATTCACGGCTGCAAGCCAACGATGTTAAAAATGAACACGAGCTATTTATAGCGCGCCTGGAGTGCCAGGATGCTGGCAAGACAAAAACGACTTCAGTCCTGACCGTCAATGGCAAAACAGCGCCGGGCATACCGGCTATTCAGGTCCGCAGTGGTGAGAGGGTACGGCTCAGGGTCTTTAATATGAGCGAGGAGGACGTGCCACTGCATCTATCAGGACACAAACTCGAGGTCAAAGGACAGAGCGGTGCGGACGTGATGGAACCCAAGCTCATGCGGGACACTGTCACTATACCGGCAAAGCAGAGAGCCGAAATCGAATTTGTAGCTAATAATCCAGGTGTCTGGTCGCTAGCTTCCGAAAACTGGAGCCAGATAAGTTCCAATGGCAAGTTTCCCGGTGGGGTGGCCATCGTGGTGCGCTACAAAGAGTATTAGATATCTGCGGCCAATTTTGCCAGCGAAGAATCGACTTTTTGTCGACTCAATCCCGTATGTCGACAAAAAATATCCCAACCTAGCTGGATGACTTCCTCCCAGTAGGCAAAATAAAGCTCTTGATTTAGATAGTCCTGACCAATCTCGAGCGAGTAATCGGCGATCACGGCCTTTGCCATATCGTGTTGGATCATATGCTGGAGGTCAAACCACTGCTCCTCCAGAGCCAAATCAAAGAGAACAGTCAGATAAGCCTTCTGACTGTAACGGTATTCGGCTATCTCTCGCAATCGTTGGTCCATAATTGCAAATATACAAGATATGATGGTTGCAAGGCAGACCCTTATGGCGATCGGTAATTTCTCGCGCATGCTCCACCAACAGTTGAGTCGTCTAAAAAGCCAGTTGCATAAAAAGGAAATCAACGTTTCCGACGGATTGCTCATGGCACTAAAAGCTCTTCGCGGATCGGCCAATATCGATGAGGACAGCCTGACCTGGCTTAATCTGGAGCTTCTGGGATACAGGCCAGAAGACCTGGAGACCCTCAGCCAGGCCACTGCCAGCCCCACCCAATCAAGCGGTCTTGCAAAGATAGTAAGACTTTGGAGCCCCGCAAGGACTAATAAGGTCGATCAGATCAAGGCTTTAAGACCTCCGGATTATCGCTTTTTGCAAGGCGCCTGGGGGCATATAGACCAGTCCGGACGACTCTTGACAGTCACCGAATCCACCACCGGCCTGACCCATAAGAGCATTTTTTGCAATATTGGCGTGACACAACTCGAATCCCAATTGTTGGAAATGGACGATCCAATGTCTGGCTTATTTTCCATGAGCTTTGATAGTGCAACCGGGCTCGAGTTTTATTGCTATAGCAAAGAACTAGTGCGCATACTGGACTCGGTCAGGGAAAAGCTCATTGATTTTATCGATCAAGCAATCCAGCAAGATGATTGCGATTAGGCAAGCAAACTCGCGGACTGTAATGCTAGCGGTCCTTACGTTTTTATATGTTTCCACGGGCAACGGAGCTCTCGCTCAGCAATACCAGTTGCCCCTCACCGAGCAGATGTCTCTAATCGAAAGCAGATTTAACTTGCCGGTGGCAAGCAATCTACCAGTTTCTGAGAGAGTTTTACGCATCGAGACAATGCTAGGCACTCAAAACAATCCCGGCAATGCCACTCTGATAGCCCGCATAGCAGCCCTTGGCCAACGCGCCGATCTAGTGCAAGCAATCAAGGACAGCGATCTCTTGCTGGTCAGTCCTACTCCTAACAGCTACAACACAGAGTTTTTTAGAGCCAGTGCACCAAATCAGGGCATGGAGGCAAACAAATCGGATGATTATCTGGCCAATGTCATGGCTGCTTCAAAAAACAAGGTGCTCAAATTTGAGCGTATGCCTATCCCTGTCTATATTGCAAGTCCACCAGAGCCGTACATGCTGGCCGCCTGCAAACGGGCCCTGAGTGACTGGGAAGCAAAAACCAGAGGCATGATCGCTTTTAGAGAAACGAGCCAAAACGAAGCCAGGGTACGCATCACTTGGCAAAAACTCGGCCTCAACGGCAAGGTCAATGGCTCTCCCCTGGGGGCTCACACCCTGACAAAATGGAAAACCGCCCGCGGTGGCATCCCGGTTATTTCTCTCATTTCATCCAGCCCCCGCTCTGTCAAATATAAGGTGCCACCGCAAGAAATCGAAGTAAACCTCGATCTGATCGAACTAAGGCCGCAAGATGTGAGGTACACCCTCACCCGCAACATACTGGCGCATGAAATCGGTCATGCACTGGGGATGATGGGACATAGCGACGATAGACTCGATCTAATGTATCCGGATACAGATGAACTCTCGCGTATCTCTCGCCGCGACGTCAATACTTTGATGAGACTCTATCAGCGCAAGGCTGACATACCGCTCTAAAAAGCCTTGATGCCAAACTGCGCTCTAGCAGCAGCATCCATTGCCTTGCACTGGGCCTCGAGCTGCTCAAGAGCGGCCTTGCGCCCCATCAAGTCTGCCATTATCGAACGACCATTTTGATCTTTGGCCATGATATTGTCCTGCACACGCAGATAATCGCTAAAGAGACCTTGGGCCTGGCTGAAATAATTGAAATAAGCCTGATGCAACTGTGCGGTCTCGCCATAATAAGGCAATTGTTTTAGCTTCTCGACAGCCATTTGATACTTGCCGACAAGTCCAGTCAATAGCTTTTGCGCCTGCATCTTTTCTGGACCAGGCACAAAAACCGAGAGGCCCTTGCTCAAGAGTCCGTCGGCACGATTGCGCTCCTCTGGGGACATCTGGGCGGCCTTGCGTACGCTGTCGTAGCTGGCAAACCATTGTCTGATCGAGCCCGCATCCGTCGCTGGAGCATTGCCCTGCATCGAGCCCTGGGGGCTGGTTGCAAAAGCTCCAGGCTGTGCCTGAGCTGCCGATGATACAAGCAAAATGCTGGATGTAGCCAACAAAAAAAGTACTTTGTGCATTGCCTATAGCCTTTATCTAAGTGCTGCTGAGATTTAACTTCAAAGCTAATGCAAATTCTATGCGATCGACCGCGCCACCGCAAACTATGGCCTAATGCTCAAAATCTCCAATTCTTCAATTGGAGACGAGCAAGAGATCCTTTTTAAAATCTGGATACGAAACAGAATGACAATCCTCTGCCTCAACGTGAAGCCCAGCAAATAGTTTTTGCATCATGATGCCGATCATGGCCAATCGATGATCGCCTGCAGTGCAAAACTCTGCACCTGCATGGACCATGCTCTTGCCCTTGCGATAAAAAGCAGCAAAATCTCCCTGCCCGCAGACATAATAATCGCCATTGTCAGGATCTATATCCATGCGGACGCCCAAGAGAGCGAGATTGGCTTGCATCAAGCGCAGGCGATCCGACTCCTTTGCTCTGAGCTCCTGCGCACCTCTTACCTTGGACAGACCAGAGCAAGTCGCCATCACAAAGGCCAGCATAGGCAGCTCATCGATGCCCCGTGCGATCTCGTCAGCGCTTATCTCAACACTTGAAAGCGCCCGCCCTCCACGTACCCTGAGATCGCCGACCAACTCGAGACCAGCATTACGGCAATCGATGACCTCGATATCAGCCCCCATGCGCGTCAATACATCCACAACCAGTGTGCGCCCTGGATTGAGGCCTACACCTCGCAAAAGGAGATCGCTGCCAGGCACCATGGCCGCATAGCACATAAAAAAAGCGGCTGAGGATATGTCGCCCGGCACGCAGATCTCGATATCATCGAGAGCCAGGTCCACAAGATCTGGAGGACTGACCCGCAGCAGGCATTGGCTATCTCGGATCGATTCTTGGATATCTATGCCGAGGTGCAGCAGCATGTTTGTCGTATGATTGCGCACAGGATGAGGAAAGGCAATGGTAATCGGACGCGCGCCAAATAGTGCAGCAAATGCCAGGGCCGAAACGACTTGAGCACTGGCGATCTCCAAAGCAATATTGCAGGTGTCGAGGGGTCTATTCCCCATTAGATGAAAGGGTGCACATCCTGCAGTCCCTTCAAAACCATACTTGACGCCCATCAGACTCAAAGGCACCAAGACCCGTGCCATATCCCGCTTATTGAGCGATGCATCACCCGCAAAGCGCGTCACGCCTTTGTATCCTGCGCAAAGTCCGGCCAACAATCGCATGGTCGTCCCCGAATTGCCGCAATCAAAATCAAGCGCATAGCCACCTTGCAAAAATCGCCCCAGGGCGCCTTGCAGAACGATCATCTTGTTATCGAGGGATTGCTCGAGCACGCAAACGCCCAGCTTTCGTACACAATCTAGACTGGACTGCGTGTCGTCGCTCATAAGAGGATCGACCAGATGCATCCGGCCCTTGAAAATAGTAGATAAAAGAATCGCCCGGTGTGTAATAGACTTATCTGCGGGCGGCGCGAGAACGCCTTTGATCGCTTGAGACATCGTTTAAAAGGATACCATGGCCAAGTTGAGATTTTTGACCGGTGGAGAGTCGCACGGAGAGCAGCTGACTGCAATGCTGGAGGGCATCCCTGCCGGTCTGCCGATCGATACTGCAGATATCGACGCTCTTTTAGGTGAAAGACAAAAAGGCTATGGCCGCAGCGCAAGACAAAAAATCGAGAATGATCGGGTCGAAATAAAAGGAGGAGTGCGGCATGGTATCACCACCGGTGCCCCCATCGTACTCGTCATCAAAAACAAAGATCACGAGAGTTGGCGCACGGTCATGTCCATATCCAAGCTGGATTTATCTAAGCTAAACACAGAAGCCCTGACCGAGCTCAAAAAAAAATCAGTCAACCGATATCGTCCAGGACACGCAGACTTTGCTGGCACGTTCAAGTTTAAGCATGCAGATGTACGGGACGTCATAGAACGAGCCAGCGCCAGAGAGACCGCAGCAAGAGTAGCTGTAGGAGCCATCGCTCGTGCATGCCTCGAGACTTTGTCCATCCGCTGCGCCACCATTGTTACTGCAATAGGCACCATCGCCTCCGACATTTCACCCGCCCTCCTTGCCTCGATGCCGATCGACGAGATGTGCTCCGTCAGCCGCGAGTCGCAGGTTGGTGCTATCGGGCACAGAGACGAGCAAGATATGATCGCTGAGATCAAACAGGCTGCAGCTCAAGGTGAGAGCCTGGGCGGCAAAGTTACCGTCGTGGTCGATGGGCTGCCCATTGGCCTGGGAAGCTACACGCAATGGGATCAACGTCTCGATGGCAAACTTGCTCAAGCCTTGATGAGCATCCAGGCAATCAAGGCAGTAGAGATAGGCGCTGGATGTGCCCAATCCGCCATACCGGGCTCGCAAGTCCACGATCCAATAACACGCTCAGGTGACCAGATTTCGCGACCCAGCAATAATGCTGGCGGCCTCGAAGGCGGCATGACCAATGGAGAACGCTTGATAATTAGCGGCTATATGAAGCCGATCCCCACGCTCATCAAGGGCCTGCCCTCTCTCTCTCATCCGGGCTTGCAAAACGACAGAGCTCACTATGAGCGATCGGATGTATGCGCAGTGCGAGCCTGTTCGATCGTCGCCGGGTCAATGGTATGCTTGAGCCTGTTGGACGCTGTCCTCGAAAAATTTGGCGGCGACCATATGGATGATCTGCAGGCAGCCCTCGCCTCATACAAAAAAAGGTGCGAGCCAGGTCAGAGCTAAATAGAGAGAGACTGATAATCATGCGCCATAAAGCCAAGCACCGTGGGCCCGTCATCACCATGAACTGGAACACCACCCTCGAAGTAAAGACAAGGGTAGCCGTCGGTGCAGGTTCCAGACAAAAACTCGCCTCAGTACTCAGTCAGATCGGCGCAGGTAAAAAAGTCCTTATTGTGTGCCAACCAGCGACTGCGGTGCATTGGCTCCGTGATCTCTTGGACACTCTGCCACAAGAAGACTACCAGGTCACGACTCTCGAAGTCCCCGATGGCGAGCAGGCCAAATCGACAGAGTGGCTTTTGCGCATTTGGGAACACCTCGAAGCTCGAGGCTTTGAACGCAACGACACAGTTGTAGGCTTGGGAGGCGGTGCAGTATCCGACCTGGCCGGATTTGCCTGTTCGACCTATTTGCGCGGACTCAATCTAGTCTTGATCCCTACCAGTCTGCTCGCGCAAGTCGATGCTGCAATAGGTGGTAAAAACGGCATCAATCTGCCTTCCGGCAAAAATCTAGCCGGCACCTTCTATTTTCCCAAGGCTGTATTGGCCGATCAAGAAGTCCTATCCTCGCTCAGTCCTGCCGATTTGCGCTCTGGGCTTTCCGAGATCATCAAATATGCCATGATCGAAGAAACAGTAGACAAGGCGACTGATTATGATCGGGGCCCTCGCCCATTACTCGACATAGCCGACGATCTTTTGCAAAATCCAGTGCAACACGACGATCCGACTCTGTCGGGCTTGATCTCTAGTTGCATCAAGATAAAGCTCTTTGTGGCAGCCAAGGATCCGCAAGAAAGCAACCTCAGGCGGTGTCTCAATCTTGGCCATACTATAGGTCACGCGATCGAGTCGCTTACCGAATACCGTCTGTCCCATGGCGAAGCAGTGGCTATAGGGATGACGCAGATGACCAAGTACGCTGTCAGTCTAAAAAAATTGCCAAAAGATAATCTAGAGCGAGTAAAGGATCTATTAAACCGAGCCGAGCTGCCATACGAGTTGCCCAAGGGAACCAATAAAGAAAAATTGATCTCCCTCATGCACAATGATAAAAAGCGCACAGCGGACAAGATCAAGCTAGTCTTGCCAGTGACCAGACTAGGAGTCGTTGATTTTGACTACCAGCTGCCCCTGCAGGATCTCAGCAAATTGGTCTAAACAGGCAAGCAAGCACTCAATAAGGATCATGCAAGATCAATTTTGCTATGATCAAAAAGGCACCAATCTATTAAATCGATCCCATACACAAAGGTGCAAGATGAAGATCCTGCTTGCAATCGACGGTTCACCATGTTCCAAACTAGCTGTCGATTCGGTCCTCAATCGTCCCTGGCCGGATAATTCCGAAGCTACATTGTTGACAGTCCTCGAACCATTTCATCCCGAATTGGCCGGCTGGCACAGCAACGTCGTGCCCCTGGCCATAGATGCGCAAAAAGAGAGAGAAAGTCAAGCAAGAGCAATGCTCGAAGAAACGAGAAGCACTATCTTAGAGCGGCACAATCAGATCAAGGTTTTTATCAAGGTCCAAGAAGGCATGGTCAAAGACACTATCCTCGCCGTGGCACAAGAAATAGGAGCCGATATGATCATCCTCGGCTCCCACGGTAGAAAGGGCATCACCAAATTGTTCTTAGGATCGGTATCCGAGACGGTCCTGGCCCAGGCGCCGTGCTCGGTCGAAATAGTCAAAGGCTAATAGCTTAGGTCTCGTCGGGACCGTTGTAAGGCTCGAACAAAGCTTTTTTGGCACCCAGACCTAAAAAGATCAGAGTAGACAGACCTAGCACAATGAAGATGAAAACTGGGGCTGGGGTTTCGAAGGTTGGCATCTTGGTGCTCCAATAAAATGCGAGATATTGTGATTATATGTCGGGATTGCAAAATTATAAAGTTTTGAACTCAAGTTGGAAGCCCAGAGATACCGCTACCACTTGTAATTTTGCTTTTTTGTAGCATTAGCGCGGCTTCAGGAGCTCCTTACTACCTCCAAACTTGTGCTATAACCTTGCAAGTTATGTTTTTTCAGACCTACATTGCCTTATAAAGGGGGAATGACTTGATGTCAGTTTCTAAACGGTTCGTCCCGATGTGCCTAACCGGCCTATTTGTAGCCGGTATCGGACAGGCCGCATATGCCGGACCGCAGTCACTTCTCGATCCTTATGCGAGCGTGTCTGCTCCTAGCAAACTCTACGATCCTAACGAAAAGAAACCGCGCAAGCTGGGCCTGCCATCCATGCGTAAAGGGGCTGCCAAACCAAAGGCACAGCCTACTCAAACTGCGCAGGCCGAGACTGAAACCACTTTTGTGACCAATCCCGGTGGCGGCAAGGGTAAGCAACAAGCTAAAGCAGTAGCCTCCAAACCAGTCGAAACCACGACTCAAGTAACAGAGACTGCAACGCCAGCTCCTAAGACCGCCAGCGCCAAAGACGCTAAAGGCGGCATGCTGGACGGCATCAAAAATGCTACAAAATCCAGCACTGGTGCTGTCATGAATGGCACTAAAAAAATGGGCAGTGGTATTGCTACCGGTGCCAAAGCCTCAGGCGAAGTCTTTGTAAAAGGTGCCAATTTTGTCGGATCTGGTTTTAAAGCAACTGGATCGGCAATCAAAGAAGGAACCTCCGGCGTTGCCGAAAAAGTCGCCAACGTCAATGTGCCTAACCCGCTCAAGCGCAAAAAAGGCAGCTTGACCAAGCAGACCTCGCAAATTGCCTCCAAACAAGAGATCGGCAAGCCTCAGTCTGCACAACAAACCGGCAGCAATGCTCTCGAAAATAGTCAGAATGACCTGACCGCAGCGGGCAGTGACCTCACCAACGGTGAAAATACTGCCACCAGTCTCGGCACTCCAAATGGCACAATCAATCAAACTCAATTGAGCGAAGCCAAACCCAAAAAAGAAGGCAAAGGAGCCCTGGCTGGACTGTCCCAAATGGGCGGCAATATGACCAAGTCCATCAGCAAGCTCAATCCCTTCAATTTTGGCAAAAAAAATGCCAGTCCTGCTGACGCAGCAGGGCAAGAGCAACCGATCGCTGGCAAAGAAGTCAAACCGACTCTTTAAGCCATTGGATCCGCTGAGCGCCTATAAAGAGCTGCAAGGCTCAATCAAAGAGACCACCATCATCCAGTCCAAAAGACTGGATGATTTTCTTTTGGATCTGATCCCTGAACGATTCGATCGAGCCAAAACAACTATTTTTAAGAGTGCGCTCATTGCCTACGAAGGCTTTCAGCATACAGCCAGCTTCAAGTACCGGGCAGCTTACAATGCAGCCCGTAAAAGCCAGGCCGATCATTTGATCGCAGCTTCTTCAGGCAACTTTGGTCAAGCGCTGGCCTATGCAGCCAAGATCCGAGGCAAAAAATGCACTATCGTCATGCCTGAGACATCCGCCCAGGTCAAGATCCAAGCAGTCCGTAATCATGGTGCTCAGGTTGTTTTGATAGACACGGATAGAGTATCCAGAGCCGATGCACTGGCGAGTCTGTGTCAAAAGATCAGCACAGATCACGACAATAAACCCGCTGTTTTTTCACCATACGACCATGCAGATATTATCGAAGGCAACAGTACTCTTGGCATAGAGATAGCAAGTCTAGTCCCCACACCCGATTTGGTGATTGCCCCCGTGGGTGGTGGCGGTTTATTGTCCGGCATATGCCTCGGGCTCGAAAGCGCAATAAAGCAAGCCATGAGCAACAATCTAGATCTTGCTATACGGGTCATTGGAGCAGAGCCACAATTGGCAAATGATGCAGCACGCTCACTTGCCGCCGGGCACCTGATCGCCAATGAGAAAGAGCCACGAACTATTGCTGATGGCGCTCGCACTATCAGTCTCGGCAAGCTCAATTTTGAGATACTTCAGGCACGTTCGATAGAGATTTTAGAAATCACCGAAGAACAAATTGCCGAAGCGACATTTTTACTCTTCGACCTATGTAATCTAAAATGCGAACCAACCGGTGCCTTATCTCTTGCAGCCCTGATCCAGATGCTGAGAAACGGAAAAGATCTCTATACTCGCCCCTGTCTGGTGGTTTCTGGGGCCAATGTAGATAGTAATGTATACGCGCGACTGATCAATCAGCCAATAGTCAGCGAATAATCTCGCAGTCCGCAAGCCACTTAGTTAGCTCTACAAGCCCCGGATAGGTGACTTCGGTACTGCGCAGCCAGAGCTCTTTAAGACTAGAAAGCCTGCAGATATGTGTCAGTCCTTGATCATCGATCTTGGTGCAGTTGAGCCGCAAGCGTTCGAGAGACTTGAGCGCTTTGAGCTTAGCGAGGCCCTTATTGGTTGTGTGCGTGAAAGAAAGACTGAGAGTCTTGAGTTGGCTTAAACGGCTTATCAGATCTAGCGCAGGATCGCCTATTTGCGTATCGTCGAGGACCAGTTCTTCGAGTTGCTCGAGTCCTGCAAGACTGCCAACACCTGTGTCACCGATCTTTGTCGAAGACAAATTGAGTTTTGATAGTTGAGTGAGATTAGCTAGAGAGCGAGCACCTTCATCGCCGACAGAAGTACAGCTGATGTCCAACTCTTTTAGGCCAGTCAGATGAGCCAGGACCGGCATCTCGCGATCACCTACGTCTGAGCCGAGTAGGGAGATAGCATAGATATCGTCTGGCTTGAGTCCTGATAG
>Ga0233436_1001722_pt1 | contig 17188 bp, 9 predicted proteins | sample SI_122_August201_2_FD_182723 | JGI IMG/M metagenome (GOLD analysis project Ga0233436, IMG submission 182723) | Seawater microbial communities from Saanich Inlet, British Columbia, Canada - SI_122_August2016_150_MG | ecosystem: Environmental > Aquatic > Marine > Inlet | place: Canada: British... | reverse complement strand
TCCCTCTGTGCTTAGTCTTTGGGATTACTCCCGCCAACCCAAAGTTCTCTATCCGGTGGCTGGCCTGCCTTGCCGGAGTGGGGTTCACGCCCACTGGATTAAATGACCTTGCCTGGCCGCACTGCTTGTGGTTATCGGCCTCCAATTTCAGCTCAGCAGTACGCCGCTCTACCAGTAACTCCAACTGTTCACGGTAGCGTTCCAGCTCTTTAAGCCGCTCCCAGTTCTCAATGTGCAGACGCGTCAACTGAGAGAGCTCTTCACGGTTGATCGGCTTATTGAGAAACTCAAAGTCAACCCCAATTTTGCTACGAATCTCGGTCATGCTGTGGTCCGCATAGGCGGTAATCATGATAATGCGCACATGGGGGTCTACTTCACGAACCTTAATTGCCGTATCTAACCCATCCCAACCATTCGGCATACGCATATCGAGGTAGATGACCGCAAACGGAGTGCCTTGCTGGATCGCATCTTTCACTTGCTGATAACCCGCCTCACCACTATTCACGCAGGTCAGCTCAAAGTGATTTTTATTCTCTTCGACCACCTCAGAACCAAGATTAACCAGCTGATTCAGCTCATTAATATCAGAACTATGCTGATCTTCCATATCTCCTGTGGCCTGCAAAATCGCCTGATAGGTCTCCAGTACAGAGACCTCATCATCAATTGCCAAAATGCGCCAAGGCTGCTGTGCCTGTTGTTCCATAAAGAATCTATTCGTATCTTAAGCCTAATATTCGATTAATTATAAAAGGTTAGACTCCATAATCATAGACAAAATAGAACCTCATATATCAATTACTCAATAACGTACTACAATAACGGTGAGGGGGCTTAACACCTCGAGCAGATGGAATATGGAGGTCTCCAGAGTAGAACTCGAACCCTTAAATTGCATGATCAACAAGGAGATCATCATGAAAAGCAGAAGACAGATCATCGTTATGGTGGTGGCTCTGTTGCTCTCTTTTTCACCCCTGACCAGCGCTTATGATCAGCCACTGGCCGAGAGTTATGAGAGCTACTTTGAGCCATTCAAAGGCAAAGCAACCGGTAAGGCGATGCAACAGATGCCAATTCCAAAGTTTGTGCTGGAGGTTCGCTCAGGCAGTGATTTCTACCTGATTGATATCCGCACCCCTGCGGAGAGTAGCATTGTGGGCTTAACCCTACCCGGAACAGTCGCTATCCCTATGAATCAGCTATTCAGAGCTGAAAATCTGGCGCGGATTCCAACCGACCGAAAGGTGGTGGTGACCTGTAAAGCGGGCCACCGGGGTATGGCGGTAACCACTGCGTTGCGTCATATTGGATTCAGCAATGTTTACAATCTGAAGGGTGGAGTGATGGCTTTGATTAAACACCTCAACCCCAAGACTGCTGCGGTTAAAAAGTAGTCGGCAAACTGTAACTCAACCACCCACTGAGGCTCAATAGAACACAGCATTGAGCCTCTTTTTTCTGCGCACTCAAGCGGTCACCTCCTCCTCGGCCAAGCGCTTGTAGTGCTGATAACGTGCCGAAATCTCCTCTTCTGCCTGTTTCTGTAACGCTGCAGCCACCTCGGGTTGGCTACGCATCAGCACACTAAAACGCCCCTCTCCTTGGATAAAGTCAGCATAGGGAATTTTGGGCGCTTTAGAGTCCAGCTGCATCGGATTCTTCCCCTGCTCACGCCGGCGGGGATCATAGCGAAATAGCGGCCAGTGACCGCTCTCTACCGCCAAGCGTTGACGACTATGGTTCTCCGTCATATCAACACCTTGAGCAATACAGGGGGCATAGGCGATGATGATGGAGGTGCCGGGATAGGACTCTGCCTCCAGAAAGGTCTTCAGGGTCTGCATATCCTTGGCCCCATAGGCCACCTGCGCCACATAGACATTGCCATAGCTAATGGCCACATCGGCCAGATTCTTCTTCGCTGAAGTTTTTCCACCCGCAGAGAATTTGGCCACCGCACCACGCGGCGTTGCCTTGGAGGTTTGCCCCCCGGTATTCGAGTAGACCTCGGTATCAAGCACCAGAATATTCACATCACGCCCACTGGCGAGTGCATGGTCTACCCCGCCAAAACCGATATCATAGGCCCAGCCATCTCCGCCGATAATCCACACACTGCGCCGCACCAACACATCAATCAACGCCTCCAACAGCTGAGCCTCATCACTGTCGATCTGTTTCAGCCGTTCACTCAACTGCTCAACCGCCTGACGCTGCTGATAGATGCCACTCTCTGAGGTTTGATCCCGACTCAATAGTTGCTCGACAAAGGCTTCACCCAGCTCCGCCTCTATCTCTTTCTGCATCATCTGTAGCTTCTCCCTCACCTCATCCCATTGATGATCGAGTGCCGCACGCATCCCCATACCAAATTCAGCATTATCTTCAAACAGGGAGTTACTCCATGCGGGACCACGCCCCTCTGTAGTTACCGTCCATGGGGTGGTTGGCAGGTTACCGCCATAGATTGAGGAGCAGCCCGTCGCATTGGCTACCACCATACGCTCTCCAAACAGCTGGCTGGTGAGACGTACATAGGGGGTCTCTGCACAGCCTGTACAAGCCCCAGAGAACTCAAACAGCGGCTGGAACAGCATCGCCCCCTTCAGGGTTGAGGCTCGCACTAGGGTACGATCATACTCTGGCAAGCTCTTGAAGAATGCCCAGCTACTGCGCTCCTGCTCCAGCAGATCAGATTCAAGCGAGACCATGTTGAGCGCCTTATGCTCTGGGTTCTGCTTATCATGCACGGGGCAGATCTCTACACAAAGCCCACAACCTGTGCAATCCTCTGGGGCCACTTGGTAGCTGATCTGGGTCTCTGCCGCAAACTCTTTGCCCTTGACGGGCGCATACTTGAACCCCTCTGGTGCAGTGGCTGCATGGTCAAGATCTAACACTTTGCTGCGAATCGCCGAGTGTGGACAGACAAACGGACACTTGCCACAATCGATACAGATCGACTCATCCCACAGCGGAATCTCAAAGGCGAGATTACGCTTCTCCCACTGCGTAGTACCCACCGGCCAGGTGCCATCATAAGGGAATGCACTAACCGGCAGCTGATCCCCCTCACCTGCAATCAAGCGACCAGTAACCTGCTGTACAAACTCTGGGGCATCCCCGGAGACCGTTGGCTTCAGCTCCAACTTAGAGGTAACCGTTGCGGGGACTGTAATCGAGTGCAGGTGGTCGAGTGCCGCATCAATCGCATCAAAGTTCTGCTGCACCACCGCCTCCCCCTTCTTGCCGTAGCTGACTTGCACCGCCTGTTTCATCGCCGCAATCGCCTGCTCTCGCGGCAGCACTTCGGAGATTGCGAAGAAACAGCTCTGCATTACGGTGTTGATGCGTTTGCCCATTCCTGCCTCGGCAGCGGTGGTAACCGCATCGATGGCATAGAAGCGCAGTGATTTGTCGATAATAGTCTGCTGCACCGTGCGTGGCAGTGAATCCCACAGCTGATCCGCTGGCTGAGCGCTATTAAGTAAGAAGACAGCACCCGGCTTTGCCATCTCCAGCATCGGGTAACGCTGTAGAAAACGCTCTTGATGACAGGCAACAAAGTCGGCCTCTCCCGGTGTAATCAGATAGGAGGAGCGGATTAGTTCGGTACCAAAACGGAGGTGTGAAACGGTGACCGCTCCGGTCTTCTTCGAGTCATAGACAAAATAGCCCTGCCCCTGATGGTTGGACTGCTCTCCAATAATTTTGATTGCATTGCGGTTGGCACTAACGGTGCCATCACTGCCAAGCCCGTAAAAGAGGGCCTTAAACTGGTTTTTCACCGCATCTGGCTTGAACGACTCATCCCACGCCAGACTGCTATCACTGACATCATCCTCAATGCCGATGGTAAAGGAGTTCTTTAGACGAGACTGGGTTAGCATCTCAAACACCGCCTTCACCATCGCAGGGGTAAACTCCTTGGAGGAGATCCCGTATCGCCCTCCAACCACCTTGGGCATCGGATGGGGCCAGAGTTCACCTGAGCCACTGTGCATCGCCAAAGCGGTCACCACATCCTTGTAGAGCGGCTCTCCATCGGCACCAGGCTCTTTAATACGATCCAGTACTGCAATTTGTTTCACCGTCTCTGGCAGCACCTCCAGCAGGTAGTGTGGCGAGAAGGGGCGATAGAGGCGTACCTTGATCACCCCCACCTTCTCACCTCTGGCCGTTAGATGCTCAACCGTCTCTTCGACCGCCCCCACACCGGAACCCATCAAAATAACCACTCGCTCTGCATCAACTGCCCCCACATACTCAAAGGGGCGATAGCGTCTCCCTGTGAGTAGAGCGAAGCGCTCCATGGTCGCCTTTACCAAATTAGGAGCCTGCTGGTACCACGGGGTGATCGCCTCTCGCTGCTGGAAGAAGGTGTCTGGATTTTGCGAGGTACCGCGTACCACGGGGTGATCTGGATTCAATGCACGCTGACGGTGTTGATGTATGCGTCTCTCCCCCATCATCGAGTGAATCACCTCCAGCTCAATCTCCTCAACTTGGTTGATCTCATGTGAGGTACGAAAGCCATCAAAAAAGTGAACAAACGGGAGTCGCGTAGAGAGCGAAGCGGCTTGGGAGATCAGCGCAAAGTCGTGCGCCTCCTGCACCGAACTGGCGGCAAGCATCGCAAAGCCAGTTCCACGTACCGCCATCACATCACTATGGTCTCCAAAAATGGAGAGCGCATGGGTCGCCAACGTACGTGCCGAAACATGGAACACTGTCGGGGTCAGCTCTCCCGCAATCTTGTACATATTGGGGATCATCAACAACAGCCCCTGCGATGCGGTAAAAGTGGTGGAGAGTGCCCCACTCTGCAGTGCACCGTGTATCGCACCGGCAGCCCCCGCCTCACTCTGCATCTCGATAATCTCGGGGACACTACCCCAGATGTTCTTACGCCCAGCCGCAGACCACGCATCCGAGAGTTCCCCCATCGGAGAAGCTGGAGTAATCGGGTAGATCGCAATCACCTCATTGGTCTGGTGTGCAATCCTTGCAACCGCCTCGTTTCCATCCATCATTGCCATGCGTAGATCTCCCATAAACTGAACCTTGATAATGGAACCATATGCAGGGATCTCCGCTAGGTCAAATAAAATAGCTGAAAACCACTCATCAAAACGGTCAGTAAAATCGACAAACATCAACCGCTGCTCCCCGTACCTGTTGCCTTACAATCTGTATGACAGGGGTGTAAACTATGTCTATGAACAACGACCAACTCAAGGAGTCTGTAGGGCTGGCTAGAACAAAAATGGCTGTTCTCGCTGCTGTAGGCCTCAGTTCTGTGGCGGGTGGATTGCGCCATATGTTTGAGATTGATCGAATGGATGTATGGGGCGTGGCTGGATTGGCAGTAGGTTATCTGGCTGTGTTACGATTTAAACACGTCGAAGAGAGTGCAGAAAACATGATAGAGGATATGAATAATGACTCCTGATGATATCTTAGTACAAGTGCTGTTTATCGGGGTTGGGATACTCTGGGTGTGGGTCGCAAGCCGTGACCGCTCAAAGCACGATTCTAAATAACTCTTTTTACTGTAACGCCTCAACCAAAACCCGCTTCGGCGGGTTTTTTCTGCCTGAGTTCTAAACATTTCCTGTAACAATTACAGAAAAATACTTTCCGGTTCTATGAAGGTGTGCGAATAACTCCTTATTGAGGACTTTACCCCGTTAGGTCAATCACCGTAAACGGCGAACCAACTATTCATAGTATGATGATCTAAAAAATATGCACAGCGTACCATCTACTTCTGAATGAACTCCGCTCAACCATCACTGAAAATCCTGCTGCTGACTCATAGTTTTAATGGCTTAAGCCAGCGGCTGTTTGTGGAGTTACGTGAAGCGGGTCACCAAGTTAGCGTCGAACTGGATATTCATGACAGCGTGACTACCGAGGCAATTGCTCTGTTTGAACCTGATCTGTTGATTGCCCCTTTTTTGAAACGGGCCATTCCTGAAACCATCTGGGGAAAACTCCCCTGCCTGATCCTCCACCCCGGCCCACCGGGAGACCGTGGCCCCTCTGCGCTAGACTGGGCCATTCTCAACAGAGAATCTGAGTGGGGCGTGACCCTACTGCAGGCCAATGAGATCATGGATGGCGGTGATGTCTGGGGCTATGAGCGCTTTCCTATGCGCAGTGCAGCCAAGGGTAGTCTTTATCGACAAGAGGTGACCGAGGTAGCCTGTCGGGTTACTCTACAAGCGGTAGCCACATTTATTGAAGGCCACTTAGAGCCCACTCCTCAAACAGCCATCGCCGATAGCGCTCAACAGAGGGAGCAACCGCTGGTAAAACAGGGTGACCGTGCAATTGACTGGAGCAGTGACAACCAACAAACCATTCTACGCAAGATCCAGAGCGCAGATGGATCTCCCGGCCTTTTAGATACGCTCTATGGTCGTAAACTCTATCTCTATAATGCGCACCCAGAACCCCATCTTAATGGCAAACCGGGCAACGTGCTTGGGCAGTGTGACCCTGCCCTCTGTATAGCCACTGCAGATAACAAGGCGGTGTGGATTGGAGCCATTCGCGATAAGCAGAGCCCTCACCCCTTCAAGCTACCTGCAACAGAGGTACTACAGCAGGAGCTGTCCAAGGTACCTGTTATCGAACAGGGCTACTCAGAAATTCGTTATCAAGAGATCGGGGGAATTGGCCTGCTCCAGTTTGAGTTTTATAACGGCGTAATGAGTACAGAGCGCTGTCACAACCTACAACGCGCTCTACAACAGGCAAAGCGACAGAACACCCAGGCAATTTTGCTGCTGGGAGGAGAGGAGTACTGGTCCAATGGGATGGACCTCAACCAGATCGAGGCCGCCGATAGCCCAGCCGATGCCTCTTGGGAGAACATCAATGCGATGGATGACCTGGCACTGGAGATTATCAACATCGACCGACAGCTGATCATCAGTGCACTGCAAGGCAATGCAGGGGCCGGTGGGGTCTTTCTTGCCCGTGCTGCCGATCTACTCTGGGTGCGCAGTGGTGTGGTGCTGAACCCCCACTATAAGGATATGGGTAACCTCTATGGCTCTGAGTACTGGAGCTACCTGCTACCACGCCACTGTGGTGCGGAGAATGCAGAACAGATCACCCAGTCTCGTCTGCCGATGGGCAGCCGTGAGGCTACTGAATTGGGGTTGGCTGATGCCTGCTTTGATCTACCTCGCAACCAATTTATCAGCCACTGTATTGAGCAGGCCGAGCAACTGAACTTTCCACAGCTCATGGAGAAGAAGCAGAAACAGAGAGCCTCTGATGAGGCAAAGCGCCCACTCGCCAGTTATCGAACTGCTGAGCTGGAGCGGATGCGGATGAACTTCTATGGCTTTGACCCCAGTTACCATATTGCACGCTATAACTTTGTGCATAAGGTACCCAAGTCACGTACTCCACTGACACTGGCCCTGCACCGCAGGAGGGGCACACAATGAGTCATACACTCCAGCAAGGTCTACAGGTTCAGGTGAACGGTGTGGTGCAGGGGGTTGGGTTTCGCCCTACCGTATGGAAGATCGCCAATGAGCTGAAGCTAACCGGGTCGGTCTGGAATGGGGCTGATGGGGTCACTATTGAGCTGTGGGGGGAGCCCAACTCACTCGAACAATTTCTGCAGCAACTACAGAGCAGTCCTCCCCCATTGGCGATTATCGAGCGACTGGAGCACACCCCTCTTTCAGGCTCTCCCCCCAATGACTTCACCATCATCCCCAGTCGTGGGGGCCATGTCACCACTGGGGTGGCTGCCGATGCTGCCACCTGCCCTGCCTGCATTGCCAATGTTCACGATCCTGATAATCGCCGCTATCGCTACCCATTCACCAACTGTACCCACTGTGGGCCGCGCCTATCAATTATTGGCGCTGTACCCTATGATCGCCCCAACACCTCGATGGCACCCTTTACTATGTGTCCGGCCTGTCAACAGGAGTATGACAGCCCTGCTGACCGCCGCTTTCATGCCCAACCCAACTGCTGTCCCGCATGTGGCCCACAACTTTGGTTAGAGGATCGCAATGGAAAACAGGTTGATGGTGACCCCATCACTGAAGCTGCTGCACAGTTGCGCAGCGGTAAGATTGTAGCGATCAAAGGGATTGGGGGTATCCATCTCGCCTGTGATGCAAGCAGTGAATCAGCCATCAACACACTGCGACAGCGCAAGCAACGCCCCACTAAGGCGCTGGCAGTGATGGCTCAAGATCTACAACAGATCAGGCGTTATGCACAACCCACAACACTGGAGAGCGAGGCACTACAGGGTCCAGCTGCCCCCATTGTCATTCTGCAACAACAGGGAGAACCGCTTCCTGCTGCAATTGCCCCGCTACAGCAGAGCATCGGTTTTATGCTCCCCTACTCTCCCCTGCATCATCTACTGATGAGAGCGCTGGAACACCCCATTGTGCTCACCTCTGGCAACCACAGTGGGCAACCTCAGTGCATCAGCAACCAAGCGGCAGTTCAAGAGCTTTCTGGCATTGCCGACTATTGGCTACTGCATGACCGTAAAATCATCAACCGAGTGGATGACTCCGTTGTGCGGGAGGCCGACCAACAGATACGGGTGATCCGTCATGCCCGTGGAGCGGCACCTGAGACTCTGCCACTGCCTGACGGCTTTGAAGATGTCCCACCCATGCTGGCAATGGGGGGAGAGCTAAAGAACAGCTTTGCACTGCTGCGTGAGGGGCGAGTCACCCTCTCTCAATATATCGGTGACCTAGAAGATGCCTCCACCCTGCAGGCGTACCAACAGACCCACCAACTCTTTCAGCAACTGTTTGACCACCATCCAGAGACCATCGTTGTGGATCGACATCCCGATTATCTCCCCTCTCAACTGGGTAGACAGTGGGCCATGGAACGAGGGGTGAAATTGGTAGCGGTACAACATCATCACGCCCATATTGCCGCCTGTATGGTAGAGCACCAGCGCCCCCTCAACAACCCACCACTGCTGGGGATTGCGCTCGATGGGCTCGGTTATGGAGATGATGGCGCAATTTGGGGCGGTGAATTTCTGCTCGCCAGCTACAGTCACTACCAACGCTTGGGCCACTTTGCCCCGATTGCAATGCCGGGTGGGGCCAAAGCCAGTCGAGAACCATGGCGCAATACCGTCGCACAGCTTCTGGCAATAGAGGAGCATACTCAACTGCTGGAGCAGTATCGTGATCTGGAGCTTATTCAGACACTACAGCAGAAACCCCTCCACACCCTGCAGCAGATGGTCGAAAAGAATCTTAATAGCCCCCTCGCCTCCTCCTGCGGCCGTCTGATTGATGCGGTAGCTGCCGCCATTGGTATAGCCCCTGAACAGCTCTCATTTGAGGGAGAGGCTGCAATCACACTGGAGTCACTGGCAACGACCGCTCCCAATGAATCCGCTTACCCCTACACCACGACGACAGAGCATGGAGTGATCCAATTGAGGTGGGAGACGCTATGGAGAGCACTACTGCATGATCTCAAACAGGGCACCGATCCTGCCACGATCGCCGCCCGTTTTCATCAAGGGTTGATCCATGCGGTAGCCGAAACCGCTATACAGCTCTGCCAACAGCAACAGATAGAGACCGTTGCCGTGGGAGGGGGGGTATTCCAGAACCGACTGTTATTGGAGGGGGTCTCACTACAGCTACGCAGTGCGGGGCTAGAGGTACTCACTCCAGCCAAGATCCCCAGCAGTGATCAAGGTATTGCGATAGGGCAGTGCGCCATTGCTGCTGCAAATCAACGTTTTACTGGAAACAGAAATAATCAGTGATATACTTGAAGGATAACCATCCATCAGTGAGTTGACCCATGATCAAGCCCTCCGGGAAGAGTTTCTTCAAGTTCTCCTATCTACAGGCCAAAACAGCCTGCAGTCGGCACATTCATAACAAGCAGGCCGATCAGTCCCACCTTACCGAAGAGGAGCTGGATGAGAAAAACTTAGGGATGGCCGGACAGATCGCCAACGCCTTTATCCACTCCCCACTCTCCCCTCTCTTCTTCTTTCTGATGCTGGCGATCGGCATTTATGGCCTATTCAGCACCCCTCGACAAGAGGACCCTCAGATCTCGGTGCCGATGATCGATATTGTGTTTCAACACCCCGGCGCATCACCTGAGGAGATCTCTGCCCTCACCATCGACCCTTTTGAGCGGGTATTGAGTGAGATCCCCAACCTGAAGCATATCTATTCGATGAGTGACTACGATTATGGGCTGATCACCATGGAGTTTGAGGTGGGAGAGCCGATGGGCCCTTCACTGGTTCAGGTACACAGTAAGATCAGCTCCAATCTGAAACTACTCCCCCCCGGTGTAGAGCCTCCCTCTGTCAAACCCAAGGAGGTGGATGATGTACCGGTAGTCACCCTCACCCTCTGGTCAAAGGTGGTTGATGATGAGGTGTTACGTACTCTGGCGGTGGATCTGTTGCAACACTTCAAACAGCTACCGATGACAGGGACTGGATTTGTAGTGGGTGGTCGTCAACGCCAAATTCGGGTTGAAGTGGAACCCGTACGACTGGAAGGGTTCGGCATCAGTCTGGGGCAGATTGCGATGACCCTACAGGGTTTCAATAGCAGTATGACGGTCGGTTCAATCGAATCTCATGGACGCTATAACTTCGTCAAGTCAGGGGGGTTCCTGCAGAGCCGTAGCGATGTGGAAAATCTGGTGGTGGGCCAACATCAAGGGGCACCTATATTTATCCGCGATATCGCCAAAGTGGTTGAGGGGCCGGAGGAGACCCGCTCCATGGTACTACACGCCAATGGCCCAGCCCACCCTGATCAGGAGATGCGCAGCGTAAGCGATGCGGCAGCCGTCACCATTGCCCTAGCCAAACAGCCCAACACCAATGGGGTTGAGGTGGTTAACAACATCTTGGCGGAACTGGAGCAGCTCAAGGGGTACAAGATCCCAGATAATATTCATGTCACGGTGAGTCGTGATTACGGCAAGACAGCGAATGACAAAGTCAATGGTCTACTCTTCAAACTGCTGGTGGCCACCGCTGCCGTGACCCTTCTGGTATGGCTCAGTCTGGGCCTCACTCCCTCCATTGTGGTACTGCTAACCATTCCGGTGATTCTGGTGACCACGGTCTTTATCGCAATGATTCTCGGCTACACCATTGACCGTGTCAGTCTGTTTGCACTGATCTTCGCCATCGGTATTCTGGTAGATGATGCCATTGTGGTGGTAGAGAACATCTACCGCCGTTGGCTGCGTGCAGGCAAGATGTCGACCAAAATTGCGGTCGATGCCGTACGTGAGGTGGGTAACCCCACCATCCTCGCCACCTACACCGTGGTCGCTGCGCTGGTACCTATGGGCTTTGTACGCGGCATGATGGGCCCCTATATGGAGCCGATTCCAGTACTGGGTTCAGTGGCCATGCTGCTCTCCCTATTCTCCGCGCTGATTTTTGTCCCTTGGCTCTCGGTGCGGATGCGCCCACCAATGGAACACCTACAGAAGATGGAGGAGCGAGAACAGCGCCTAGACTCCAGTCTCGACAGCTTTTTCCACCGCGCACTCTGTAGCTTGATGAGTAGCCGCCTGCTGAGTTGGGGCTTCTTTATGCTGCTGATCGTCAGTTTCGCCCTCTCTATGCTGATGTTCTACAGCAAGAGCGTAACCGTAAAGATGCTGCCGTTTGATAACAAACCGACATTGAGTGTGGTGATCGATATGCCAGAGGGTACCGCCCTGCCAGAGACGGCCAATTTGACCCGTGCCATGGCGCAGAAGCTGCAATCAGTACCGGAAGTGCTCTCTCTGCAGAGTTATATCGGCACGGCACAGCCCTTCGACTTTAACGGGCTGGTACGCCACTACTATATGCGAGAGATGCCGTGGAATGCGGATATCGCCATTCAACTGCTAGATAAACGGGAGCGAGAGCGCAGCAGCCATGAGATCGCCTCGGAAATTCGTACGCTACTCACCCCGTTATCGCTAAAATCCCATGCCACCTTGACGGTGGTTGAGATGCCCCCCGGCCCCCCTGTACTACAGACACTGGTTGCAGAGATCCATGGCCCCGATGCAGAAACCCGTCGTCAAGTTGCTCGTGATATGACCAAGCTGTTCCGCAGCTCGCCACTGGTCACCGATGTCGATAACTTTATCCGCGCCCCCAGCGACTACTGGAACTTCAAGGTGGATATACAGAAGGCCGCTCGCCAAGGGGTATCGGTCACCACTATCAACCAACATCTGGCAATGGCTATGGGGATGTTCAAGGTGATCGATCTGAAGCAGCCCGGTGTACAGGAGCCAACGTGGATCACCCTGCTGGTTCCGCTGGAGAAGCGGGCAGAGCTCAGCAATCTCAACAATATGCCAATCTCTACTCAGGATGGGCGTACCATTCCACTCTCTGAGTTGGGCCATTTTGAGCGCCTACCACGCCAGCAGATGGTATTCCACAAAGATCTGCGTGCGGTTGAGTTTGTGATGGGAGATACCACGGGTGCCTACGCAGCTCCCATCTATGCGATGTTCGATATCGAGGAGCGACTGAAGCAGTACAAAACTCCAGATGGTGTGACACTGCAACCCCACTACACCACTGCCCCCGCCAATGACCGCCAATCTGGCTTTGAGTGGAGCGGCGAGTGGACCGTCACCTTCGAGACCTTCCGTGACTTGGGAACGGCCTTTATTGTCGCCCTGATCGCGATCTATATGCTGGTGGTGTGGCAGTTTGGCAACTTCCTCATCCCTGCGATCATCATGGCTCCGATTCCGCTAACGCTGTTGGGAATCATCCCCGGCCACTGGATTCTGGGGGCTGACTTTACTGCAACCTCAATGATTGGGTGGATTGCACTGGCGGGGATCATTGTACGCAACTCGATTCTGTTGGTAGATTTCACCATCCATCAGGTACATCAAGGAGAAGAGCTAATCGAAGCGGTGATCATGGCGGTGAAGGCACGTACCCGCCCCATTCTGATTACTGCACTGGCGCTGGTGTTGGGTGCTTCAGTCATCATCACCGACCCGATTTTTCAGGGGATGGCGATCTCTCTGCTGTTTGGGGTCTTTGTCTCGACGCTACTGACGCTGTTTGTGATCCCGTTGGGGTGTGTCAGCTTGGGGCAGAAGATCTTTATGGAGAGCAAAGAGTAATAATCCTCAAAGGCACCTCTAAAAATGCACTTTTTCAGCAATTGCTACGTCAGCTCCGTACTCGAATCCTCATGTACTCGCATGTACACTGCGGTTGGCGCAAGCGCCCGCGAGACGAAGCTCCGTGCGGTGCTTTCTTGCACTCACAGAAAAATTACTATTTTTAGAGGTACCTTCAAGACTCTCCTGTGAGTTGCTGAATAGAGTCAAGGACCTGATCCAGCGCCTGTTGTAGCTGCTCCAGTTGCTGCTCACTCACCGCTATACCGTCATGAATATCTGCCTCAACCTGTCGCGCAAGCAGGGCCAACTCCTTCGCAGAGATAGTAGCAGCCACCCCTTTGAGTGAGTGAATCATCTGCTTCAACAGCTCTTGGTCATCCCTCTCTAACACTTTGGAGAAGCGCTCCATAAAATCGTGTTTCTCTGACACAAAGTTATTGAGTACATGAATATAGATCTCTCGCTTACCGACTACACGCCGCACCCCGTCTTCAATATCTAATCCAGGCAGTCTGTCTGGCCAATCCTCTATCGCGATTACCGCCACATCTCGCTCATCCGCAACCACTGCACTACTCTGACTCGGCAACCAGAGAGAGAGTTTCTCGTATAACTTCTCCACCTCGACCGGTTTTGATAAATAGTCATTCATCCCCATCTCAAGCGCCTTCTCTCGGTCGCCCTTCATTGCGTTGGCTGTCATCGCAATAATCGGTAACTCCACCGCACTTTGACTCTTGCGAATCTCTTGTGTTGCTTGATAACCATCCATCTGTGGCATCTGCACATCCATTAACACCGCATCAAAGCGCTGAGTGGAGACCTGTTGTACCGCCTCAAGACCATTATTCGCTACACTAACCACTGCCCCGACACTAAGCAGAATCTCCTTTGCAACCACCTGATTCACTAGGTTATCTTCAACCAGTAGAATATGCTTTCCAGCCAACAGCTCCATAGAGGGTGACATCTCGTCAACAACTGCACCCGTTGACTGTAACGATGCGGGACTCTCTCCACTCAATGAGCGTGCAACCATATTCAACAACTGCCCCGGATAGAATGGCTTAGTCACCCAACCTGCAAGATCAACCGTATCTGTTCTACGCTCTACTTCACTGCGCTGGTAAGCCGTCACCATAATGATAATGGGGGGAGCATTAAGGTTTTGCTGCCGCTGTATCTTCTCTGCTGTCTCAACCCCATCCATCTCGGGCATCTTCCAGTCCATCAACACCACTTGATAAGGGGTTCCATCCGCCTGTGCCTGCTCCAACATCGTCATCGCAGAAAAACCGGAGGCAGCGACATCCACAATCCCCGGACAGGCACTGAGTGCGTGTAACAAGATCTGGCGTGAGGCCTCATTATCATCCACAATAAGGATTCGTACACCATCGAGGCGTTGCTTTAATTCAGAGATATCTACCGTCTCTTCTCCCAGCCCCAGCTGTACCGTGAAGTGGAAGGTACTTCCAACCCCCTTCTCACTTTCAACCCAAATTTCTCCCCCCATCCGTTCAACCAGCTGTTTAGAGATGGCTAGGCCGAGACCTGTCCCCCCATATTTCCGGGTGGTTGAACTATCTGCCTGACTGAAGGATTGGAACAGCCGCTGCTGTTCACTCTCACTCATTCCAATTCCACTATCACACACCGCAAAATGGATCTCTACTCCCCCCTGTAACTGCTGCTTCAGCTCTGCGAGGACAATGATCTCTCCCTGTTTGGTGAACTTGATCGCATTGTTGGTAAGGTTGATCAGCACCTGTTGCAGGCGCAATGGGTCACCCACTAGGTGGGTTGGCACCGCCATATCAATATCAAACAAAACCTCCAGCCCCACCTCTGAGGCCCGAAAAACGGTAATATCCGCCAGTTGATTGAGCACGTCATTCAAGGCAAAATCGACCTGTTCAATCTCCATCTGTCCCGCCTCAATCTTGGAGAAGTCGAGAATATCGTTAATAATGGATAGCAGCGTATGTGCTGAAGACTCAATTTTGTTGACAAAGTCATGTTGTCGCGTAGAGAGTTCACTCTGCAATACCAGATGGGTCAACCCGATAATACCGTTCATCGGAGTACGGATCTCATGGCTCATATTGGCAAGGAATGCACTCTTTGCATGGTTTGCCGCCTCAGCTTCACGCGTGGCCTCTTCCAGTTGATAGGTGCGCGCTGTAATCTGTAACTCCAGATCTTGACGGTGTTCAGCCAGTTTCTGGTCTCTCGACTCAATCTGTTTGAGCATGGTGTTGAATCCACTAGAGAGCACATCCAGTTCAGTAATTTCACTAGGCTCTGCATGTACACTATAATCCGCATGCTCTGATACCTGATCCATCATTTCACTCAAGCCTGCTACAGGCTCCAGCACAGAACGTGTCAATCGAGAGAGTATTCTCCGGGCCATCAGTAACCCAATAAATACGGCAAAGAATACAATCAGCAACTGTAGCATCAGCGCCTGATACAGCGATGAGAGATCCACATAGAGCAGCAGCGTACCCTGTTGCTCCGTTTCATGAACAACAGGTGTCTTCAACTGAATCCGGCTACTCCCAGACAGCAGTGACTGCTGTTGGGTATCGAGATAAGGAGAGATCAATGATGCACACTGAATCACTCGTTGATACTGCGCAAACAGTGCCCCACTCTGATCATAGAGAACCGCACAGTAGACATCGGGGGTATGGCGCATACTGGAGAGCAGCTCTTCAGCGGCCTTAACATCACCAAACATCAAACTTGCTGTGGCGTTATCTGCAAGCACTTCGCTCTGTGCACGATTGGTTTCAACCAAGGAGGCCAGTTGCATGATCAAGTTCGCCCCTACAACAATCACCACCACAAAGCTCAACACAGCCACTAAGGTGCTTCGGTTAATTCTCCCGAGACGCTGTTCCAGTGAGGTCTGCTCTTGATCAACACTCATCGAACCACCCGCTTTGCCAATCTCAACAGCTTGGAGCTCATTGTCAAATTGTGCTGTCTGGCTTGACGCAGATTGACCTCAAAGTAGACCCTCCCTTTGCGAGTCTCCATGTTGACCATAACGCCACTCTCCAGCGCGCCCGAGCTATCGGCAACCGTGAGGACAGGCTTCCCCGCGATAGAGTCCTGAACTTGATTAATTCGATTACTGGCTGATGGGGCAATAAACACGAGCTGACACCCATTGAGTCCTTTAATGGTCTGCACTACACGTGCTTCAATGGCATGTTTCTTACGTTTTCTGGAGGTGATCTGTTTTAGGTGAGAGCCAAAGGGGTCTTCACCAAAAATACAGAGCTGGAATGTGGCCGAATCCTCTGGCCATGCTGTAAAGGATGCGAAGTTGTAGAGGAAAGCGGCTTTTAGTTTATACTCAGGAATCTCTGCAGCTGTTACTGGGAGGCAGATCACCGTTGCTGACAACAGCACGGCAAATAACTTTCCAGCAACTCGTTCAAAGACTCTTTCTATCCACTTTCCCACGCGCTTACAAATCCCTCATCAAAGACTTGATTAAACTAATATCTGAATTATACGTGTATTTACAGACACACAGTAGGTGAAAAGTTCATCCAATTAGAATTTATAACGCATTTCCACAAAAACATTACGTTCTGGTAATGGGAGATCTAATAGAACCGTTTTACCCGTTGATTCCCGAGCATCATCATTCAGCAAATTTTTGACTGATGCCGCAAACTCCCATTGATTAGAGTGCTCATATCTAACGGTAGTATCAACCACAAAATTATTATCCAAGTCTGGGCGAGCCAGACCATTATAGGCTCCTGTTGTAACAGAAGTACTATTGGAGCTACTGCGACGGCGATCCGCAGTCCAGTTCGCCTGAACATCTAAGTTCCACGCTGGCTTAAACTCCCAATCAACACGCAGATAGCCATCTTTATAGGGTTCATAGTCATTACGCTCACTGTTCTCATCTGGCCTACGGGCTGTGACATTTCCGGAGATACGCAGATCATTCCGAGGCACCCACTGCGCCTCC
>Ga0233436_1001699_pt1 | contig 17388 bp, 19 predicted proteins | sample SI_122_August201_2_FD_182723 | JGI IMG/M metagenome (GOLD analysis project Ga0233436, IMG submission 182723) | Seawater microbial communities from Saanich Inlet, British Columbia, Canada - SI_122_August2016_150_MG | ecosystem: Environmental > Aquatic > Marine > Inlet | place: Canada: British... | reverse complement strand
GGTATTCATAGCCACCTGAGCCACCGTTGCCACCATTTAAGGTGATCGATACACCTGTACCTGTAATAGTAGTTGCAGTACCATTACCACCATAGCCATCTGTCGAGCTCCCGGGGTAGTCTAATAAGTCTCCAGCACCACCAGAACCTACAGTGACAGATAGTGAAGTACCAGGTGTTACTGCTACAAAGGCTTCTTTAACGTAACCTCCGCCGCCTCCACCTTGACCGGCGACAGAATAATACCCGCCGCCTCCACCGCCACCAGCACCACATCCGCTTGCAATTAAATTGTGTACGCCATTTGGTACGGTAAAGGTGTAAGATCCAGAGGTTGTAAATTCTTGAGAACCTGAAACATATACCTGCTTCCAAGAAGTACCTTCAAAAACAGAAATGCTTTCGTTTGATTCCTCCCACGAGCCATCTTTTTTAACATGTAACTCTTGAACAATATCCCAAGAGCTTGAATTTTTAACGTATATAGTCATTAATACCTATACCAAATGTCACCATTAGAGCCGCCACTTGGCGCTGAGGTTGATACTGTTCTATCACCGTAACCATTTTCAGAGGACGTGATCGTTGCTTGTTTACCATTGATCTGGGATTGTATCTCAGAGGTAACATTATCAAGTGTAGCAAATTCTGTTGCTGTAATACCTTTGGCATTTAAGTCTTTGGCATAAGTTAAATCAGCAGTTGTGCCAGCAAAACCGTCAAGCACGTTTAATTCCTCATCGCTTGAGGTTACATTGGCATTAACATTTGGAAAGAATGAAGATAGCATTAGTCCCAAGTTAGTCGTATCTAACGTGCCAATCTCATGCCAAGCATTGTTAGCACCATTTCTGATTTTTAATCTATTAGCTGTTGTGTCTGCCCATATTTGATAAGCGAACATTGTTGAGGGTTCTGCTGTTCCGCTATTTGCTGAAACGATTGCTTGTAGTGTGCCGTTTAAGTCTGCCCTTACAGCCGCACCAGTAGCGTTATCAATTGTGTAGTCTTGTTGTGCCATTTGTTCTCCTAAATTTGCTTCTGATTATAACATTAAATCCTGATAAAAAACGAACAAATCAGGTTGCTGCTTTACCGTATCCAGTAGCCATATAATTCATTGAGCGTTCGATACTGTTCGCTCCGTTAAAAAACTCAATATCAAAACTCGTTGATGTTTCATTTGTCAAACTAAACCAGTCATTACCGTCTGAATTTTGAGATGTAATACCAACACAAGGCACATCTTTAAATGCGTTGTCATAAGTAACCGTTAAACCATCAACTGGCACGGTTATGTTTTGACCACGTTCATTTCTGTCTGGCATATCAATTGTAACTTCAAGCGTTGAGATGTCAATATTCCTTGATGAATCTGTTGAATTGAATATTACACGAAACTCATAAGCCCTTGCGTGATAATCACCAATCATAAGTGGCGACCAAGTTGTCCATGTAGGTGATGATGACGGATCATCACCTGTCGTTCTAATCTGAAGTTGTGCTGATACCCTATCCGAGGGTTCACCATCGAAGTTTGCCCATGTGTCAATATTATCTGCTCTATTATCAACTTCGTCACCTACAATGTAACCTGAGGCAACCATATTTGATGATACACGGGACGTATATACTGCACCTAGATCTAAATCATTGTCAAAGTAATATTCACCGTATGACTCAACTATGGCGCTTGCTGCAACTTCAGTTTCAAAGTATTCGCCAGATGCTTCGGTAGTAAATGAATCGCCATTCTCCATTAATATAAAGTTTGGTGCACCATCTAATCTTAATACAGAACCAGATTTTGTTGTATCTTCTTTCTGACCCGTGAAGGTTGGGTGTTCAGTCAATGTGGATACAACGTTGAAAGACATAAGATTCGGAACTGTCGTAAATGCTTGAGCTTCGTCATCCGAGAAGTTTCCAGCGCTATCAACTGCTTTTGCCATATAGGTACCAGCTAACAGTGGCAATACAACGTTTGTTGCTGTACCTGCTAAGGCCTTACCAATGTCGGTACCGTTTGACCAATTAACCCCCGAGACCATAGGTGTATGTCTAATCCGTATATAACCACCATGAAGAACATCAATATCCGTTGCTCTATCCCATTGTAAATGACACGAGCCATCAATAGCACGAACTGAAAAGCCAGTTATTGATGATGGTGGAGTTGTTAATCCAGCGAATACAATTTTGGATGTTTCGGTCCAACCCGATCTAACCCCTAAGGTATTAATTGCTCTAACCCGGTAATAATAATCACCGGCGGATAAGTTATTTACTTGTGCTGATAGGTTTTTAGTTGATGTTACAAATTCCCAGCCATTTGTGCCGTTCTTATATTCCACATCATATCCAACTACAAAAGCATCAGATGGTGCACCCCAATTTAGATTCGCTCTAACCTGTGCGCCTTGTGATGTGTTAGTTGTATAAAGCTCTTCGCTTGCCGATAATCCTACAGATTGATCGATTTGTGTAGCATCAGGTAGATTCGTATTTGGTGCCCCATCAGAGACCTGGATAGTTCCATAGTCGTAGACATTAACATCATATTCCATAGCTAAGACCCGAACCTCATCATTATTCTTTAAGGTGATTCGCATAACCCGAAAAGCTTTTCCGTCGGGGAATTCTACGCCATCCCAACCGGGAGTAGCATGTTTGATGTAAATCACATCACCCACTTCACATATTAGTGCCTCGATCGTAGCGGTAAATTCCGTTGTGATCTGTTGTCTTGATTGATTGATGGACATTGTAGTGATCATCTTAGCTCTATCAATGTCGGAGTTAAATGGTAAGTCAATAGTCTTTTCTAAAAGTAAACCATTATCCTGAGTACGTAAAGTCGTATCATCAATGACTGCGATATCTGGTTGCCATTGTCTCTCTTTGTTGTAGAAGTTTGCACGCATTCTATTGAATTGAGAATTTTTATCTCCCAATCGAATGGACCAAGCACCTACGATATTGTCCTCTGAGAACGTAAAATTAGCTGTTTCGGCTTTGTTTATGACTAACTTATATTTACCTCCGGAAAAGATTAAAAAGCCTCTGCACGACGTTAATAGCTTCTTTAGAATGGGTATAGAACCTTCCGAGGTATCCACAATGCCGTTACAAGTATAACGTGCCTTACTGACTCCGCCGATTGTTACGTTTCCATCACAATAATTAGCTGCCGCATTAAATGAAGTATCATCGATTAGAGACGTATCAATGCCTCGACCATAACGAGTATTGGTTAAATAATCACGGATACATAATGCAGGATTGTCACTCCAAGCTGTTGTCGAAGTACGTGGATCATAAACCTTAACCCCTTTTATATCCGCAGTAAAGGTAGGAAGACCCTGGGGGTAAGCATCCTGATCAAATTTTAATCTAACATACAGATATGCTGTGCCTTGTAGTCTATGGTCGGTAGTCCAATCATTTACAGCGCTAACAAGATTGGTATCTGCTGTTTGAGTTGTTGAGCCTGTATGTGTATAGATATCTAAAATTGATACCTCATCTACGTCATCAAATCGCTCATCAGTTGAGATTATATCATTCAAATATACGTTCTCAAACGAGTTAATTTCACCCTCGGACATTGCAATAACGATATGTAGATACTCATTATCTGTGCCAGTAGTTTCGAGTAGGACTCTGGTTCCTCCTACCTTACGCCGTCCATAAACAACTGTTATCGGTGCATTATTTGCAGCCTTATTAACTAAAGCATTTCTTCCTGCAGAACTGAAGTCGGGGATATCTGGTACAAGCATATCCCCTACATAGTCAAATACTACCGCACCAACTATAGCGGCACCAACTACTGCGACTGCACCATATCCAATATAAGCCGCAGCACCCCCTGCTACTACTGCTCCAACTACTGCCATCTTAATACCTCAGTTAGATTGGGTACATCGTTTATTTTTACAATATCAATACCTATATCATCTCTAACAATAGCTACAGTTGATCCTAAGCATACAGCCACTGATCGCCAGTACTTTTCATGTGCCAATCTTTGTTCCATAATAATTATGTCCCCGGTTTGAATATGATTCAATTCTATCACGATACAGCCTTTATCTTTCAGTTGTTCGGATATATCACCATTCTTTCTTGCGTATTTCCATGCAGATTTTTGATCATGCCATTTGTTAATATATTCGTCTCTCAAAGATGTTCCATACATAACATCAATCGCCCCCGCTACGAATAAGGGGCAATCATTAACCCCAAACTCAAACGGTTTACCAATACATTCTTGAACATAATTATGTAGACCGATCTCAGACCGGGGATTCATTCTCTGCCCCAAGGTACATCCCTAACAATTTCAGAAGCAAATTCAAAGCCTCTGTCCCCTGGGAAATGTATCTGAGTTTCTTCATGATTAGTATGTCTGCCAGTCTTGCGACTAAAGTCTACCCAACTATTCGTAGCACTAACACTAACCGAAGATTTTCCGCTATCAGGATCTTCTTGAATCGTTGGTGTATCCATACGACCTTCAAAGATTAATATCGGGCTAATGATTAGATCTTGAGAATCATCTAGGAATGCTGTATAGATCTTAACAGTTCGATCGATGTAAGCTTTCTTTAATACCTTGGAGACCCAGATCTGGTCAATACCGCCTAAAGATAATGTAATACTTGAAACAACTACCTCGGATGATTCTTCAATGTCGCTGAAGCCCATGAAATGACCTACAGGCAAATAATCGTTACTATCAAAGGTAATTCCCTTGTAAGAATCCGTCATGTAAACTGTTTCATCGTCAAAATAAACTTGGACCAAATGTATTGGTCTATTTTGATCTTTAGCAACCTCGGTTTGAAATGCTGAGGTAGATCCTCTATCCATTATAGTACCTCAACTAATTTAATTGAGAATCCAATCAGTTGATTTGTACCTACACTCATTGCTTGTTTATCACTTGTAAATGCCATAGTAAACGGAACGTCATTGTAAGTAACTGCTTCATTGTTTGCCACGTCATTAGTTAATGGCGGTTCAAGATATAAGGTTGTTGTACTATCTGCGGTTAATGTGTAAACTTTATCGTGTCCAGCAAATTTAACAAAATCACCAGCTTTTAAAGTGCCAGTTAAGCCATCACAAGTAATAGATGAATCACCAGAAGAAGAAGCGCCATTAGCGAGTAATGTACCCGTTGCTGTACCGCTTGAATCTTTATATATTGGTGGTTTATAAGTAAAGGTATTATATTGTCCTTGCTGGGCATTAGCGAACGCCCATAAAGGTGCAAAATCACTTCTTGTCATTGCTGGGTATTTAGCATCAATTAACCATCTTTGACCCCCACGAGAACGTGCTTGTCTTTTTAATGAATGGGTAACACTCGTAAGTGTTGGGCTAATGCCAGTGATCGTAATTGAACTTGCTACTGGTGTGATTGGGAAACTCATAATGCTACCGCCTGTCCGTTTCTATTAAATGCTTGTCTTACTACTGCTACGATTGTTGGTGCATTCTCTGCAATCACATTCTGTGCTGTTCTTGGATCTAATGCGTTCACCTGTGGTGCATAGGTCACGTTAATGACTTGACCTTGGGTTTGACCTTTGGTATGATCTGTAACTGTCTCATTCGGATGCATAACAGCCATAAATCCACCCTTACCATCTACACCGCCTGAACGTGAGCCATTACCTGTAAATCCACCACCATCAAACGATTTCATTAAAGCCATTACTGCTCCAATCCCCGCAATAGCCATTAAAGCATTACCACCAAATGAAGCTAATGATGTAACAATTGCCGCAGGGGTCCAAGCTGTTGTTTCTGTTACTGCAGCCTTTACAGATACTGCTGTTCTTGCCGTTTGACCGGAGATAGCCGCACCTGTTTTTACTGCTTCTGTGGATACTGCTGTAGCTTTCTCCCATAGAGCAATTGCTTTCTTTTTAATCCAGTTGATTGCCATTTGAGTAGATTCTTCGATTAAAGCACTGATAATATTATGTCTAATACTTTGACCTAGCTTTTTCCAAGTCATTTCACCTTTCTTACCGTAAACAACTAGGTCAGCTACGGCATTACCCATGCCTACAGATAACGAACCACCTTTGCCGAATACTTCACCTAAAGCTGTTCCAATCTTTTTAGCTGCAGAATCCGCTTTACCTGCCATATCCTCAAATTGGGTATTAAAGGCTGTGCCCATTTCCTCAAGTTGTATTTTAAATTTAGTAAAGAAAGATTCTTCATCATCTTCACCCAAACTGATTTTTGGCACAATAGGTGTATTGTTTACAGTATTAATATCCATAATTAAACCTGCAAGATGTTCTCTAAAACTTGATAAATCAATAGGCTCAATGTCTTCCATTTGATTTGTTAGTTTCAATTCGGCATTTAACTCTTTAATTTGTTTTAATAGTTGGTTTGCAGCATAAATTGATGCATCTGCTCCATCGGCAAACCCCATTGAACCCTGAACATCATCAAGCAGTGCGAATAACTCTGTTATCTCTTCAGTAAGCTCTGAGGCAGTAGACTTAAATGGATTCAGATCGTGAATTGTTTTCATGGTATTAATAAACACATTGCCCATCATTTCAATAGCATCGATGATAACACCCACGGCAATTAATACCTGCGTAGCCATCTTCTTAGCAACAGCGCCAATGCCACCTTCTTCCTTAACCTTCATCTCAACCCATTCACGTATACCTTTTGTGATCTCGGTAATGGCCGGTGCTAATTCTGCAATTGCTCTTCTAAATGATGATGTTAAAAACCCAGACAAACGAGCAATAGAATCATTAGCATCTTCTACACCTCTAGCGGTTTTCTCACTCATTACTAGACCAAGTGCCTCAGCCTCTTGCCATTGCTCACGCATAGCCTCTGAACCTTGCTCAAGCATATTAATCATAAGACCACCACGAGCACCAAATAGCCTATATGCTAATTCTGCCTTCTCAGTTCTGTTTGTAATTCCTACTGTAGCATCAGCCACATCCAACATCACATCTTCAACTGGTCTTAACTTTCCGTGAACATCAGTAGCACTAATACCATACTTGTTGAATATATCTTTTGCTTCACCAGTGCCTTTAGCAACATCAGCCATATTAACTGCGAGTTTCTGAACTGCTTTGTCTAACTGAGTAGACTCCATTCCTGCCAAGTTACCGGCATGTCTTAACTTTTGTAATGATTCAACACTAACACCAATAGCTCGAGACATCTTAGCCATTGCATCAGTTGAATTTAATGATTTCTTAACGAAATAGCCTAGTGCAACAACTGCACCTAATGCGATTCCCCCTAATTTACCAAAGCTCTTACCAATGGTACCAATTGCACCAGCAACACTTCTAGCAGCTTTACCTACTCTTAGAATTGCCTTTCTTGCTTTATTGGCTCCACTAATAGCTTTGGAAGGATCTACCTTAATTCCAAGTGTTGCTAGATTAGTTGCCATTCTTCTCGCCCTTCAATTCAAAATAAGCCGACCATGTGACTAGTTCGACTGTAGTAAAATCCATAACTTCACTAATGGATTTTTGTAAACGATCTGCTAAGGTACAAATAAACAATAAGTCGTTATCCGACTTTAAGGCTTTTTTACTTCATCGACCGTTGGTTCAGCATCAGAGATTTCTTCCACGATTCTACTAACCACTTCTGGATCATAGTTTCGCATCATTTCATTTAGCTCCATAGGACGCCAAATAGCTTTACCGTCTTCATCTAATGCTCGCATAATCAAAGACATATAAACCGATTCGATTTGTTTGTCTTGTGAATAGAGCTTAAAGATCTGGGTTTGTTGCTTACCTGTGATTGCCTGTTTGTAGTAGATCTTACCATCCCACTCAGGAACATCAATTGAGAATAACTCCCCCGATAGCTTCGACTTGAAATGAGCCTCAGCGTTTTCTTTAATACCCATTAAGCCACCGTGCCCCAAGTAACTGCGCCATTAGCTTCAAAGCTAACTGATGTTTCCACCATGCCGTCTAGAGTAGTTGATACACCTTTCTCAGTAATGATCGCTGATAATGTAGCATAACTGTCGCCAGTTGTAGCACCTTCAGGATATAGATTTAGAGTAACTTCAGCACCAACTGTCATTGCACCTTGTCCACTTGTATCTGTCTCATCCCAGAATGCTGTCATAGAACCAGAGGCAGTAGTTAAACCTACTAACTTAGTTCTTGCTGAGTCACCCATTGTAGTATCATCGATAGTTTCTGCAGTTTCACTTAAACTGAAGTCCTTGATCTCTGCTACTGTGTTTGAACCGATTTTTACAACTCCTTCCGAGCCTTTATGATTTGCCATTTTCTTTCTCCTTGATCTTTACTTTTTTATTATCGGATTTCTCAATCCAGCCATTCGCCTTCATTTCTTCAATCTTTGAAGGGTGTGGCGTTACACCTATTTTATCCCCGTTAGGTGGATATAAAATTACTTGTTTCATTCGTCTCTCCAATATGGAATGTTAACATTAACCTGATGAAACTTATCATCAGTACCTATAGTTTGGATACTTGCAACATCACAAACCACATCGTTAAAACTCTGACCATCGAATATAGCAGCTATTGTATCACTATACTCTCTAATGGTATGAGTTCCCGAATTAATTGGTCCGAATATTTGAATATTGATAATGCCTGTATGACGTTTTAAGCCATTTATTGCTCTATAACTTGTGTTACCATTCAAAATATTAAATCGTACCCATGCCGCATTGTTAGGCATGTCAAAATCAGTGTTACCCCAGGCAATCGTTGTTGTAGTCCAATTGGTATTGAATCTACCCTCGATGTTGGTTCTTTCACTAGCAAAACTCATAATAGACTTGCCCTCACTTCATTTACAGTTAAACTAACCATACCCTGTGGTGCCTGCTTCTTACTATGCCCATGCTCTAAAGCATTTATATAGGGTAATGAATTAGTTATCCATATCACTTTGTCACCATCACCTTTTTTCATATTTGGGGCTTTGCCGGGTCTTCCTAGGGATGTACTTGTAGCGTTATCGTTAACAGATTGATCCATTTTACCAACAGACAGATTCCAATTACCTTTTGCTCTACCTGTATCAACTGGATTCTTTTCAGTAATACCATCAAACAAAGCTAAAGCAACTTTACGGGCAGTGACATCCAGTTTTACATCTGTTCTTTTACTGAATGCTTTTAACTCTTTACCAAATGATTGTACACTCATCCCATTAACCCCACGATTAAGCGGTATGAAGCTCCGGCAGGATCTTGAATGATCTGCTTAACTTTATACTCTTTAGAATCTCTAGTGATAGTATCATTTGTGTCTGGCGTTACAGCTAAGTCATTCGAAGCAAAAAGTATTGCTAAGTCCGAGGTAATACCATCTACGATTTCATTTGAGCCAGTACCTGCAGCACCAAATGGTGATACGATTGCATTGAAGGTATAACTTGTTGTAGTATGTGCAACTGCACCGGTAGCAACTGTGTATGCTCCTGAGCTCTTAGCATTGTAAGTAATAGTCTCAGCTAAGTCCCCAACAGTAACAATTGCTGATTCTACGATTTTAGCTATTGATGAGCTCAGTCCCATTAAGTCCTCACTACTGCAACTGTACCGAACTTAGCACGCGCATGGATTATACCCCAACCTCTTAACATTTCTTGGACGATTGAAGGTATAACCCCTGCAGTGTCGGTCTTATCGAATGTAAGTGAGATAGAACCTACTGCCAAAGATGCTAAGCCTTTACCATCTGCATTACCGGTTAGATCTGTTCCAATCAAATGTCTAGCAAATTCTGCTGTTGCATTTTTAATTGGATTAGGTACTATTGTTGATGATACTGAGTATCCATCATCGGTAACATCAGATCTGCCCCAGGCTAAAGCCTGTTCGTCTGTAGTCTTAGTTCCTGTCCAGGCGATCTTTTCATCCAGTATGCGAGTAGCCATTTTAAGAGCTTTCTCTTTATTAGCTGTTGAAGCAGCGGTCCATGTTGTAGCGTACAAATGAGAATCATGATACGTATCCGCATCAGCAACAGTAACATAACTGTTTGCACTCGTTCCATTTGCTGTAGCATCTAAAGCCATTATTTATATCCTGCGTTTTTGAACTTTGCGACATTGTTGATGTGAACATTAGCAACTAAGCCATCTGATTGTCTCACCATTTCAACAAACTCGACTTTTTTCGGAGTTGCTTTTTTAATGACCTTTTTGACGGTCTTTTTAATTTTTTCTGTTTGCATTTTATTCTCCTTTTGAATTAGGTGGGGAAGTCATTACCCTTCCCCCATTTAATCTAATCTTAATTAACCCATTAAGATTGCAATGTTGTCGCTCTTCCAAGCTTTAGTACCCCATGTTGCTGCAACTTCGATCATTTGCTTACGGTAACCTTTGTAAACACGAATTTCGAAGATCAAACCTGAGTGCGGATCTTGGATCAACATAGCATCATCTGCTGAGTCGCCACCATTTGGAACTGCTGGAGCTCTCATACCTAACTCAATAGCGTTTTGATTAAACATTACGTTAGCCGCGTAACTTGCGCCTGTAGCAATAGTCTCATCATTAGCAATGATAGATTGAGCACCTGGAGAGTTAAGAACAAGTGATGCAGTAGTAGTTTGATTATCAACAACGTAGTTGTCTGAAGAACCACTGAATGCAACGATATCACCAGCTGCACAATCTGTAGTCTGAGTACCATCTACAGCGATAGCAGTATCACCAACAGCACCAGCAGAACTAACAACGTGGTCATCAGAACCAACAGTAGTATGAGAAACAACTTGAGCTGATTCTTTAATCATAACACCTTGTAGATCTAACAAAGTACCTTGACGCAACATAGCATCTGAACCTGCTTGATTTACGCTCTGTAAAGATGAAAGGTTACGTAAGTTAGTACCAGCCAATGTGTTCATTACTAAAGACATACGACCGTCGTTAGTAGCACCACCGTTATCAACGATAATTTGTCTTGCCTGAGCAATAGTATTAAAGTTTGAAGCAAACGGGGTAGTACCTGCAGTACCAACAGCACGTGAAGCACCTTGGTAAGCCGCAGTAGCTAGATCTGATTCAATTGAGTTGGTTAGTGTACGCATTGCTTGAGCAATTTGATCACCATAAACAGTTTCATAACCAGAACCGTTGTTAAGATGTTTAATATCTTCACCAGTCATTGGGATTTGAACCGCTTTAGCAGAGCTCAAAGTCATAGTTGAGCTAGTAATGATTTGATCATCACCTTGTGGGATTGTCATTGACTCAGTAATGTTATTCGCCGTAGCAGATGCTGTGATGAATGAACGGATTGTGTCGCCTTTTGCGGCTCTCTCGGAACCTGCGTTGATCGTTACTGATGGGATAAAACCAACTAGTTCACGGCCAACAGTATCAGCAGCTTTATAAATATCGCCTGCTAAGTTTGTTAAAGTATTTGCCATTTTATTGACTCCTTTTTAAATTGAAATTTATTAGAGAGTCAAATGCCCCCTAATTGTTATGCTCTACGCTGTAGAAAATTAGGCAACACTGTTGCTTGAGGACTAATATATCATAAAAAATAATATGTTTCGAATAATTTACAAAAAAAACTCTTCAATTAAGAAGAGCCAAAAAATCTAACTTGAGGAGAGAGTTTTTATCTAGGAACTATTTGTCTACAACTTTACCACCATCAATGGCAAACTTGCTTCGTTGTTGCTGTGACATTTTATCAAATACTGTTCTTGATACCGTATTTGTATTGCCATTGAAGGTTGATCCGTGTTGAGAACCACCGCCAGTAGAGGGATTGAATAAATGAGGTGCTGATTCGGTTAAACCCTTGACCCATTCATTAACACTCATTGGATCGCTAGTACCATCACCAAATACAACATTACCTTCTCGATCATGAGGAACAGCTTTACCATCCTTAACTGAGAATACCACTTGTGAACGTAACACAACATCGTCAAGAGCAGTATCTACAACACCTGCTTTAGCTGCTGAGTCTCTTACTGCATTGTCGATAAGTAATGTTTCCAGTTTCCCATTTAATGCCGATTGAGTTTTATTCATACCTTCAAGAGCTAAGTTGTGCTCATTTCTCATTGCTTTGGTACGTTCTTCTAATAACTCATCGATCTTACCTTCATCAATTAGCTTTTTATCTTTTAATGCTTGAGATGTTTTAAGCATATCATTATAAGCATCAACATCAATTCCATTGAATTTAGATTCTAGGTCTTCTTGTTTCTTTAAAAGGGTTACATTATTAGATCTGAACTCATCTAACTTTGTTTTAAGATCTCCATATTCCTCTTCTGAATATGTTTTTGGGTCTACTGCTGGGTCACTCATTTTATTCTCCGAATAATTATTAAATTGTCTCTGACAAATTCATTTTACATTAAATACATTTTATTTTATTTTTAATTTAGTTTCTATTTGGTTAAGTGTTAACGGATTGCCGCTTCCACTTACCATATCTTTGAAGCCCAATTTACCTTTCTGCCAAAGTTTATATTTACCTTTGCCTAATACTTCCTTTTGGAATGCTTCCGGTTTATCCTTTAACCAGGCTTCGTAGTTCTTTTTACCTGAGACCTGACCATCCATAGTAGCCCTACTCGACTCAGGTATCTCCTTAAACTTACCTTTAGCACCTAACTCTTTCCAAGACTTAGTAATACCAATTGTTGTCGATCTACAGTTCCAATGTGCTGTAGCTCCAGGGAAAGATGTGCCATGTCCAAGAGGATTATAGTTTAAATCCCATTGTAGCCCGTCTAGGAACATGCATATGTCTGAGGTTCGATTGTCGAACGTTGCACTCCATTCAATACCTTTAATGATGTCGTCATTGTCCTTATACGTATCTATACGTGCTTGATTTGCTACTGACTGGATTGATGTCCTAACTAATGCTTCTGCACTTCTATAGTTACCATTTAAAACACTATCCTTATATCTTAATGCTTTAGTTCCTCTCAAAGCTTTAACGATATTAGGTGTAGTCTCTCCTGCTAACATGCCTTGTCTGACTGTATCTGAGAATCGATCTTTGAATGCTATGCTTCGTCGAGACCACCAATCTTTAGATGGTGCACCTTCGATCAATGAGTTAGATACTATTGACTTCAAAGCCTGTTTGCTTAGTCCTGTGCTTAATAGCTCAACCTTAACAGATTTATTAACAGCATCGATTGTCTGTGCTTCAGCAATACCTGCGACCTTAGATAGATCACTACCCAGTGTCTTATTAACATTTCTATAAGCAGTCTTGACTGTTTCTTGGATTTGTTTAAGTAGAGTTACTAAACGCTTCTGCCTAAACTTAGTCATAGGCTTACCATTTAAGATATTACTCTTCTCTAACTGCTTGATAAGATCTTTTTCAAGGATTTTTAATTCCCTGAGAACATCCTTTTTCATTTGTAGTTCTAATCGATTCAGATTAACCGAATGGCCGATGATCTCATCTTTGATTATCTCATTGACGGTTTTAGCCATTTAAGTCAATCCCAGCACCTAAGTCCATTTCCCCTTGAGCATCAATTAATTCTTTCTCATCCTCAACCGATGTATCCGGAGGTAAGATTTCACCTCGTTTCATATTGAATAGGAATGTATCATGACTGATTGCACCTGATTGCCAAGCACCCATTAGTGATACCATATCCTGTGCTTGGATCTTAGTATCAACGAAGTCTGTATTAAGTTCAATATTTATATCTCCTGAAATACCTTCCCATTCGGCCATAAGGATTAAAGCATTCTCGATTGCACGTTCAACGGTTTTAACAGTACCGATTAACGTTGAAGCTTCTGCATTCTGTCTTAGTCTGACTGAATCTGCTGCTTCAACACCTGCTTTAGGTGACTGTAATAGCTGAGCACCAAGTGATGCCATCATCGAACGTTTCTCTTCCATTGCTTTCTCTAAAGCCTGAAGTCCTTGTCCACTAAACTCTAAATAGCCTGCCTTAGATGATGAGTCCGGTAAGATCCATGCTGAGCCTGAGCCGATTTTTAATTCGCTATCAGCGTCGATACCTGTTACATAAGGTGTAGGCAATGCTGTGAAATGTCTTCCATGTTCTAAGTCTGCTGAAGTACGATACATCGATAAGCCGATATCTGCTAAAGCCAATAGTGGGGGAATAGTTGGATCAAGGTTAAACCCCTCTCCACTGATTCCAATAAAAGGTATATCGTTTAAGGTTGATCCTTTACGTGAAGGGAAGATCTCATCTATCATCTCCCAACCCTTCTTATCCTTTCTCCAGATACGAACAACATACTTACCTTCTTCAGTAAGCAATTCTCTGTATTGAATATCATACTCAGATTGATAGGGATCGTCAGGATGGATCTTACGATAGCTCTCTTCAAGAATAACTCTATCCTCTAACCAATTAGTAACCTGTTCAGTTGAATAACCTGTCAGATAAGGTCTTTCCTCATTTCGATCTACTAAGACGCCCTGTCTTCCCATTAATAATTGTTCAGCTAACATATAGCTAATAAAGTCTTTTAATGAAACTCCAGTGTTAGTAACATCCTCTATTAATTCCTCTAATTTTGGAGGTATTTCAAGGATAGGATCTACTCTCATAACTGCACCAACTAGACCACGTACAGTCCTTTCAATAGCATTATAATAAACTGCTCTCAGTTTGTATGATTCGTATTCGTTGTTCTCTTGTCCACCTAATCGAGGTAAATAGCTTTCACTTTCACCTTTAATTGCATCATTACCATTAAACGAGTCTCTGATCCGTTGCCATTTATCTTGTGTGTTAGTATAATGCGGATGCTTACTTTCAATACCCATTTTATGCTCCTATAACTTTTGCCACTCTTGGTTTGCCTCTCATCTTAATCATCGGTTGTAATGCGTATCTCAGTGCATCAATATAATGATTATGCTCATCGACTATAACCGGTAATATGTCACCAGTTAATCTGTCTACCTTATAACTGTACTTAACGAACTCACTTGCAGTCTCTATACATCTTTCATGGAGATTGATCTGCTTAAAGCTCCTAATAAATTCGATACCATCTTCGATACTGCCTGACCATTTATGTACCGATTCAATATGGTATCCTTGTCTTCTAACAAAGCTAATTGACTCCGGTCTAGCACTATCTGCCCTGATTATATACTTTTTTGCATTGGGGATTGCATCAATTAATTTATAAGTATGATCCAATTCAATCTGTACGCCTCCTGCTTCATGATCGATGTATAGCTCATCATTAACAACAAAACATCTTAGTATCACTGTTGGATCTTGAGAGAAGCCCCAATCTAAGCCATAATAAAACGTTGCATCAACTGGTGTTTCGAAGGATGTGATCCTAAATTTGTTCCTAAAGATCTGAGAACTAGAATACTTCTTACATTCCCCTTCCCAAATGTGTAGATACTCTTCATGATCTAATTGCTTAAGATGATCAACTTCGTCCTGTAGCTCCGGAGTAAAGAAAGGATTCTGATCATAGTTAACCTTTCTGAGTAGAATGTCATCTCGTTTATTGATAACAAACTTCTGATAGGTCGGGTCTGTATCCAGATTAGGGTTGAAGCTTATCCAAATCTCAGAATTTCTCTTACGAATGGTCGGAATAAGTATATCCCATGACTCATGAGTGATCTTTTGTGCTTCCTCAACCCAACAAATGTCAATGCCTTCTAGGGACTTAATTTGCATGGGGTCATGTCTTAGTCCATGGAAGATGAATTCGGTGCCGTTTGCACCCGTTATGTTGTCCCTAGTGATCCTATAGAACCTTTCAAGACCTAACGTTTCGATGCAAGTGGTTAAAAGCTGATGAACTGACTGTCTAATCGATCCTTGAATCTCTCGAGTGCAGAGTATTCTCTTCTTGGACTGAACGCCCATTATCAGTAAAGCAAATGCAAAACTCCAAGACTTACCTGCTCCACGTCCTCCATAATAAACTTTATATCGAGAAGGTTTAAATAGAGGTTTGAATGGCTTGGGTATCTGTAGCCGGTTACTCAATGAATTGAACTTCCAAGCTCAAACCACCATCTACATCCCATTCCTGTCTTTCAACATATCCTCTATCCTTGCCCATCGTCTTAAGATAGAAAATTGTAGAAGGTACGCCACCTCCACGGATTTGATCATGCAATGCTGTCTCAGCAAAGTCGATAGCTTCCTCTCTACACTGTTCAACTGCTTTACGATACTCTGGATCTTCTTTCATCCAGATATAATGAGTGGTTCTGGATGTGCCCGTAGTTTCACAAGCAGGCATAACTACACCTAAAGAATCTTTTAATGCCACGAGCATCATCTTTTTGTTTGTGTCACGTCTTACTGGGTTCTGTGCCATGATTTTAATCTCCGATCAAATATATTTGTTCATCATTATATATCAATTTATCTAAAAATCCCCAGTGAAACCAAAGGTAACGATCTGAGGTAACGTTTTGCAAACCTTAGTTGCTTTATATATAAATCTTTTTTTTTATATATATTTTTTTATTTTTATACAATATCTATTTATTATTTGTTACCTTGTTACCTTTAGTATATAAATAAAGAGAAACATATATAAACAAAGCGTTTCTCTCAGGTAACGAAAAAGGTAACAAAACTTAAAATGTAACGAAACTTTCTCTGATTTCATCATTAGTCATAGAATGCCTCGTCCAAATCCTTCGAGGTTTACCATCTACCTTCACCAATTTTGGGTTTAAATCATAATGTAACTTCTTCATAATGTTCCGAATCGTTGCTTTTGTTACCTCCAATTCTGGATGTTCAAACAAGATTAAATCATTCAAATCACCTTGAGAAACACATTCCTTATTCACATATTGGTACCCTTCCCCGATCAATTCCCTAACCTCTAAAAGCCCATCCATCCCCGCATCTTCTGTAGCAATCATCAATTCTTTATGAGCAGTCATTGGCGCCTGTTTGATGCGTTTGAACTCATCACTAATAGGATATTCCAGAAACCATTTACGAATCTCTGAGCCATAATTATTAATCGAATGGAACAACCTAGCAAAATATTCACCTGATTCCATGCCAACATATTTAGGCATTTCCTCTAACGATTGAATTGGTGCAAAGATAACCCACCATCTACGATCATCCATACCCAAAGGTAAAGCATCTTTATAATTGGTGAAACAGATATAGTTTGCTGTGTTATAGGTCATGTAAGGTTTAACACCTTTCTCATTAATCTGTATCATTCTGTCAGTAATAAGAGGCTTTAAGGCGTTTGTTGCTTCATGTCGGTTGTGTCCCTTTACTCTTAACTCTTCCAAAACATTAACAACTACGTTCGTTGCCCATCCGTTAAAGTCTGAGGTAACTTGCGTCGGTGAGACAGT
>Ga0233436_1001695_pt1 | contig 17414 bp, 20 predicted proteins | sample SI_122_August201_2_FD_182723 | JGI IMG/M metagenome (GOLD analysis project Ga0233436, IMG submission 182723) | Seawater microbial communities from Saanich Inlet, British Columbia, Canada - SI_122_August2016_150_MG | ecosystem: Environmental > Aquatic > Marine > Inlet | place: Canada: British... | reverse complement strand
GATAAAATACAAGATATGTTTGGTATTAAAACTCAAATAGCAGGAAGTGATGATAGTTACCTTTGTGATAATGATTTAACATTAAAAGCAGCGTTAGAAGAAGATGAAAAGAAACTACTTAAGAAAGAGAAAAAAAGCAATAAAAAAATTCCTGAAAACAATCTATCTGATTCGCCAGTTGAAAGTTCATCATTGGAATTAACTGATGAAGAAAAAGAGTGGGTAGAAGAGTATGCGGATGAAGATGCACCTGAAAACGTAAGATATAGTAGGAATTTTATGCTAAAAGCTATAGATACAGATGAAGATTGGCTTGAATACACTTCAGATGAACTTAAAAATGATAGAAGTATTGTGTTCCTAGCAGTAGAAAAAAATGCCGAATCTTTAAAGTATGCTTCAAATAAACTTAAAAATGATAGAGCTCTTGTGCTAAAAGCAATAGAAGAAGATGGTTCAGTTTATGAATATATTTCAGATGAACTTAAGAATGATAAGGAAATTATTTTTTTAGCAATGGAAGGAAGTACTAGAGTAATTGAATATTCGCCTGATAATATAAAGTCAGATGTTTCTATTGCCTTAGAATCTATAAAGCTAGCAAACGACAAAAATAAAGATAATATATTTGATAATCGTTTAAATAATGGAGAGATTGAATCTTTTGATGCAAAAATATATGAAGATGAAAAAGTTATAAATGAAATATGTTCCGTATCACTTAGCCCTTTCTTATTTAGCATCTCAGAAAGGGGAGGACTCTCTGAAAATACATTAAATACTTTAATGAAATATAGCGATACTATATCTAAAGCCTTAAAAAATGATTTTAATACCAGACTTGAATATGCTAAGAATGTAGTAAATAAAGATTGGCCAGTTGATGAAAAAATTACAGAATGTAAAGTCGTATTTCATTATTATTGTGCGCATAGCTTCATTAATTTTGACAAAGACTTTAATTTAGGGGAAGGGACTGATTTTGATTCTAATCTAACTGTAAAATTAGCAGCTACAATTAGAGATGAAATAGTAGTACCATTACAAGAACAGATAAACTCTTTTGAGGATGGAAATGCTTTGATGGGTAGTATTTATAAAAATCATGATAATGCAGATTTATTTAATGATTATCTTCATGATGAACTAAAAGCAAATGAAATCGCTAATCTTCTACTTAATCATATTGATGCAGCTAGCATAAGTGATATTTCATATGCATGTATCAGGGGCGAAGATTGGTCTTTAGAAGATGACTGTCCGGATATTTATGAATCACTTATTTCAGCTATAGAAAAAAAGATTACAACTGGAGTAGAGGGATATAATGCAATACTTAATACAGATGAAGTGTTTTATGCTTCGATTGCTAGTTTCTCAACTGATTTCAAAGAAAATTTATTAAAATTTATTAATGATATGGATGATGATGAAAAAGAAGAGTATTACTTAGATGATATTTTAGAGTATTTAGAGGATTGATTGATCTTGATCCGTTTTTTAGAAGTAATGGGGCGTTGATTGAGATGTTTTTACTAATGAAATAATTGCTTAAATCGTGATACATTCTAATATATAAATTGAAAAAAGGAAACGTAAATGGATACAAAAGTAACAACTATCAAAATGCGATTTATATTACGTAATGAAAATGAAATTGTTATGCCTATGGATTCAAATAGTGAAATCAAAACATTTTTATTTAAAGTTGAAACCTCTTTCTTTGAAGAAGTGAAAAAGTATGATGATACATTTTCTAGCGAACAGCTATTTGAGGAAATTGTTCATAGTTTACATTTTAATGAATTTTTAATTCAGCTTTTTTATGAAAATTATGATGTGTTTCTTGCATCAATGACATTTGAATTAGATACAGAAGAATATTTTGTAAGCGATGTTGGCGAAGAATACTCCTACTGGATAGATAAAGGTAGTCCCAGAATAATAATAGGTGAAGACTATGGACTCATTGAGATGGATATATATCAGTTTGATAATTATGCACACGATTTTGGAATGAATAAAGAAAATTTAGAATTTAAAATATCAACAAAGGAAATTACTTAATGGCTAAATATATACTATTTGACACAGAAACAACAGGAAACCAAGAGGAAGATAGAATCATTCAAGTAGGTGCGATGATAGTCGATGCCAAAGGTGAAGTTGAAGTTTTTGACGAACTTTGTAGCACTGTTTTACCTATTAAAATAAAGGCTATGGTTGTTCATGGTATCACTCCTAATTTGATAGAGGGTAAAGATGTATTTACTGAAACAAATTTTTATAAAACTCTCCAAACTTTAAACAATCAAGATTGTTATGGTTAAATAAATGACAGCAGGGAATAGTATTGGAATCTATGTGCAAAAGTTGAGAACATTAGTTAATGCTTTTAAAATCACAAGCGATAAGCCAGTAAGTGAATCAAGAATAGGTCTTCCCTAAATAATTATGCTAAACTTATCGTTATGAATACTAAACAAGAGATACTAGATTTTTTAAAGCTTAATCACTCATATATTATGGAAAAATATCACATCACTAAGATAGGGTTATTTGGATCTTTCGCAAGAGACGAACAGACCCAAGATAGCGATGTTGATTTATTAATTGAGCTTGAAGATGGTATTACAGATATTTATGACTTGAAAATCTCACTTAATAACTACTTATCTGATGCATTTGAAAGAAGTGTTGATTTAGCAAGAGAAAAATATCTGAAACCGTATGTAAAAGAGTTAATATTAAAAGATGCTATCTATGTCACATAATGTAAAATTTGATCTATTATCTTTAATCGAAGCAATTGATAAAATAGAATTGTATTCTCAAGATTCTGCTAATGCTGATGACTTATACCACAATCAAAAAAGCTTTGATGCGTCAATGATGCAGTTTGTTGTAATAGGCGAAGTTATTTCTAGACTTGATGAAACTTTTAAAGAAGAGCACAGTGATGTTCCATGGCAAAAAATAAAAGATTTTCGAAATATTATTGCCCATGATTACTTTGGTATTGATGCGGACGAAATCTGGGATATCATTCAAAACAAAATTCTTCCATTGAAAAGTGATATTGAACTACTGGTTAAGAATATAGACAAATAATTAGTTAACTCAATTTGGTTAACATAAGGTATATTCTCTTTAAAATAAATACTGCTCTCTTCATCATTAAATCTGAGAAAAATGCCATCAATGATACAATTAGAGAAGATAAATACATCAAAAAATGATACAATTAGACCATGGTAACATATCATCAAGAAAAAAAGTGGATTTGGGAAGGTCGTAATTTTCCTAACTTTGTCTTTGAAAATATCAGCTTAGATACACTAAATTACAAATTTGGTCAATTAGACATGGTTGAGAAGTTTATGAATGAAGATGACACAAATCAACTCCAATTAGAACAACTCTTAAATGAAGCACTCTCCACTTCAGCCATTGAGGGTGAAACACTCCAACGATCTTCTGTAAGATCTTCTATCAATAAAATTCTCAAGCTTGGACTTGAAGATGACTATAGTTATACAAGAGAATCGGATGCACTGATAGAAATCTTAATTGATGCAAAAACAAATAAAGAGCCTCTCAATAAACAAAGAATATTAAAGTGGCACAAAGCTCTTTTTCCAACTGGAAGCTCAGGACTACGAGATATAAATGTTGGTAGCTACCGAACAGATACTGAAGATATGCAGATAGTTTCAGGTGCTTGGAACAGAGAAAAAGTTCACTATATAGCACCAGCATCTTCTAATATAGAAGAGCTTATGTATGAATTTCTTCTTTGGCTCAACAGTGATAGTGAGTTAGGTAGCATCTATAAAGCTACAATTGCTCATCTGTACTTCGTGCTCATACACCCTTTTGATGATGGAAATGGAAGGATAGCAAGAGCAATAACTGATTATGTTCTTGCGGAGTCATCGTTTGCAAATCCTAAGTTTTACTCTATCTCAACTATTATCTACCAAAAGAGAAAAGAATATTATGAGGTACTCGATAAGGTTTGTACTCAAACTAATCAAGATATATCACTATGGATACAATGGTTTTTACAACTACTAGAAGAATCAATCGATTCTACACTTGTAGCAATAGAAGCTGTCCAAGTTAAAGTAAAGTTCTGGAACAGACACAGAGAGACAAAACTTAATGAGAGGCAAAAGAAAGTGATTTTTAAGATGCTATCGTATCTTCCTCAAGAGTTTGAAGGTGGGATGAAAGTGCAAAAGTATATGAGTATCACAAAGAGCACTAGATTAACAGCAAGTAGGGATTTATCTGATTTAGTTTCAAAAGAGATAATGTCTAATCATGGAAAAGGTAGAGGTGTATACTATAGTTTAGTACTTTAAGCATACTCATACAAGGTTAGAAGAAGTTGGAAAAGAGGAGGACACCCCTCCTCTCATTAAGGTATAGATGACCTAAAATTCAAAAATATCTCGAGACCGTTCAGAGTTTTGTGTCAGTAACGATAGTCATTAAACTAATATCATAGTTCAACAATTTAATTTGAGACTTAGAGATAGCCCCAAAACCTACTGTTTTACTAAGCAAATCAAAATGAAGTTTGACTTAATATGATCTTCTTGTTACAATAATATCAGTAGCATTGATTTAAACACAGTGATGAAATTTTAAAATGAGTATTACTTAGGAGCATTTTATGGATGAATTTGTTATAGCCTTATTAGATTTAAAATTTTACTCAGATTTTAGTGATGTTACCCTTGAAGTTTTTCTAGAAAAGTTTCAGGTTGTCTTATTTATATCTTTAGGAATAGGGTACTTTTTTACTACAAAATTAGGTGACAAGTTTATTGATAAGTATGGGGATTTATTTTAGTCTAAATTACTGTCTTAAATATTCGGGCCATTATAGTTAAATCTCTATATACTCTTATTTTGGAATACCTTTTTTCAGTTATATTTAAAATGAGGGGAAAGTACCAGAAGATACAGTTCTAGTAACTATCTAGTTTACAGTGACATTCCAGTAATGGAACTATTTCCAAAACTATAATCAAGTAAATTAAAAATCAATAGTCTATTTAGTACAATAAATACCGATTTTTTCATAGGGCATACAATATTGACTTTAGGTGCGATAGTATGTATAATTAATGCAAACGAAAAAAAGGATACGAAGTGGAAACAGCTTTAGAAATTATACAATTTGTAGTATTTTTCATTGCTGTAAGCACTGTAACCTATCAGTCTTTCAAGCTTAAAAAACCACATTCTCACAAATAAATCCAAATATAATCAGAATTATTCATTTTTAAAAACTGATTTAGTTAAAAGAATATCTTATTGCATAAAGAACAAAATATTTCTCAAAAAGAGTTATGCAAAAACATTGGTATATCAAGAGCAACATTAAGTTCATTTAAAAACGGAATACGCATTGATATTGGATTAAAAAGGTTTTAATTTTTAGAAAATGCTCCAAAACCTACTGGTTGTTGACCTATCTAAAAGCTTTATTAGGATGAGGAAAGTTATAATATGAAGTTAGTATTTTTGATATAAAATCATTTATATCAAAATAGCCATTAATTTTATATTTTTATAACTACAAGTTTTAAAGAATTATTCATGATAAAAATAACAATAAATTATTTAAAATATAAAACTTTCTCAACATCATTCCCAAAAGTCACATTTGGAACAATAAGAGCCTGTTTGGAATCTTGTTTCAGAGTTAGTTTCACATTCGGAACAATAATATTTAAAAGGTAAAAAAAAGTAAATCCCCTCTGGAATAATCTCACTATCAAAAATAAAGGATAGCAAGATGAAAACACTTTCACAAAACCAAGAGGCATTTAAAAATGAGATACTTGTTAAAGATGCTATTAGCATAATCACAGAAGAAGAGCTTGAGTACAATTCAAATGAAAAGAGTAGCTTTATTATATATAAAAGTATTAATATCTCTATTGTAGACACCCAATACACAATTGAACACGACTCTAAGACTATTAAAGATTTAACTGTTAACCAATTATTAAATTTTATATTGATAAAAACAATTGAGAAAAAAGGCTTAATTCATTTGATAACTTCTTTTACCAAAAGGTTTAAAATGAAACGATTTAAAGCTATTAAAGACTTAAATGAAGAATTGAAGAAAATGCCCTCTAAAAATATTGATGAGAGTAAACTTAAGAAAACATTTGAAAAATTGAAAACAGAATTAAAAATTGAGAAAGACATAAGTATATTAAGCAGTCTATATCTTCAACCATTTAAACTGGAATATGTATCGACAGAAGATGGACTAAAGCACTATTTCAACTTAGAAAAACAAATCTTAGAAAAGAAAGATGGCTATTGTAAATTAGTAGAGAAAAGAGATAATAAGCTTGTAGTCATTAAATCATTTGGTAAAGTATCTAGTGTAGATAAAAGAGATCTAAATATGCTATTACTGTTAGTAAGGTTAACTCAATATTTTTGGAAAAATAGAGAACTCTATTCTCTAGAAATTAGTATGCTACAGCTTTTAAAATAATGAGAAGTGTAAATATAAGAAATAAAGAGCATATTCACTAATTGGTTAGCATAAGTTATGTAAAGTAGTTACTATCAATCATATACTCTTATTCATCTAAATCAAGCCATCTACTAATAACATTTAAATGCTTTTGAGCTGATTCAAAAAACCATTTACTAGAGCTTTAAACTATTTGAATCTGTACTCTTTTACCAATAGCTGCTAAAGCTGTTTCTATAGTAGCTAAAGTAATAGAGTTGTTTAGAGGATCAAGAAGTCTTGTAAGTGAACTTCTGCTTGTGCCCATCCTTTTAGCCATTTCTGTTTTTGTGATGTGTTCCTCTTCCATGGATTTTTCCACTTCAAAAGCAATCACTCTTTTAATAGCTGTAGCATCTGATTGGGCTAATATATTTTCTTCTTCTAAAAAATCATCAAAAGAACTTCCAATTGCATTTTTATTTAATTTCATTTTATATCCTTCGCTCTTTTAAGAGCTAAATCAATCTCATTTTGTGGTGTTTTTTGAGTTTTCTTGATAAAACCATTCAGAAGCACCATATAGCTATCAATAATTGTAAAAATAACCCTCGCTATACGTTTATGAGATATATTACTTCTGACTTCATAAAGGCTATTGCCTAAAGATCGTGATACTGGCATCCCTATTGGCCAACCATACTCAACAGTTTTAATATCAGAACCTATACTCTTTTTATCTTCTAAGTCTAAGGATATAAGCCATTCTCTTACAGGTTCATTACCAGCAGGAGTTTTATAAAAAACAACTTGTATTTTTTTATTCATACATAATTGTACCTTTTTTGGTTCAAAAAAACAAGGCTGTTATATTAACTATTACAATTATTAAGCAATATTTTCATCATAACTAATTGGTCCATTAGCTTTATATTAGCCTCTTTAAGAGCTTTATTATCTTGGCGTAATTTGTGAAGTGCATTATCCTTTTCCTGTACTACTTGACGAAGCTCATTAATATCTGTTTTACTTTCAATATGTGCAGATCCCTCAAATAAACTTTTATAATTAGCATAGATATTTGCTCTACTAAGACCAGACAAGGTAGCTACTTTAGATACTGTAACCTTTTCTCCTAATACTTGCAGATGAAATAGAAGTACCGGATGTTCTATGTCCAAAGTGTGGTAATGATTATTTCATTGATTCTAAAGAATGGGAGAGTGGCTCTGCTACAAAAATATGGAAACAGTTCTTCTGGGAAAGAGCAGAGAGTGTAAATGATAATGCATGGGGAGTTGAATTATATTTTCATATTCCAAGGTACTCTGAAACAACTCAGAAAATAGTTATAGAGAGACAAAGCCTATTTGAAGCACTCTTGAGTAAAAGAGCAGGGAGCAAGGCTAAGTTACAATATAAATATCCAATAATTACTAAATATAGTCTGTATATGGATGAACGTATACAAGAGATTAAAAAGCTTTTAGTTAATGATGCGAAAGAGTATTTATTTCAAAATTTGTTTGAAAATAAGCCAAATATAATAGACTGGATTGAAGAAGTGGACATAAAAAACTTAGATATTGATCAAAAGTTTAGGTGTCTACAATATTTTTTAGGTCACAGTCACTTAAAAGAGATGAATATGTTTCATTGGCAAATGAATATGCTCCAAACATTCACACTAGAATACCAATCAGAGCAAAAAATGCTTCAATTCATTATAAATAATAAAGAAGAAAAATCAATAAAAAAAGCTTTTTACATAACATATGAAAATTCATTAAAAGTAACAGGTTATTACCCTTACAGTGATTTTGTATTTTCTAGAACAATAGATGATAAGAATTTTTTAACACAGCTCTTGTCAATATATCCAGCAGTAAAACAGCATATCTTTTCAGATGAAAACTTTTCTAATGCTATAGAGTTTATTCACTTTTTAAAGCTTCACTACACAGAAAAACAGATAGTAAAAATATTTCTAATGGAAATGCAAGAAGAACAAACAAAGAGTAGAGCATTATCGCACTGGATAGATACTCTAAGACTCATGCAGATAGCTGGTATGTTTGAATATTTAGAAGAACATTTTTGGAAGGTAAAGCGTAATACAAAAAATTTACACGATGAAATTACTAGAATATCTCATTTAGCGGCATTTGACAGAGGTGATCATAGTACTTTAGTGTATAAGTCTCATCAAAATTCAGTTGAAGTTGCCGTAGAAGATTTAGAGTTTAGATTACCTGTTGATACCGTAGAGTTAAGTGAATGGGCAAAAGAACTTCATAATTGTATGTTTGGGTATGTCAATACTATTAAGAGTGGAAGATCTATTATATATGGAGTATTTAGAGCAGATGAACTTCTTTATGCTATAGAATTAAGAGCAGTGAAAATTGCTCAAGCACTTGGCAAGTTTAATCGGAAAATAGATGAAGTTGATATGGATATCATTAAAAAATGGCATAATGAGAACTATATAAAAAGTATAACTATAGAAGGAAACTAGAAGATGATACATGTATTAGTGGGAGATATTACTACAATTAATACTGAAGCTATTGTCAATGCAGCGAACTATAGATTACTTGGTGGCGGTGGAGTTGATGGAGCTATTCATAAAGCTGGTGGAAAAAATATTCTTCAAGAGTGTAAAAACATTAGAAATACAATATACCCGGATGGTCTTCCTGTAGGAGAAGCAGTAATTACAACGGCTGGAGACATGAAAGCAAAGTATGTAATACATACAGTTGGACCACAATATAAATCTGACGATAATCCAAAACAATCTCTTAAATCATGTTATAGAAATTCATTACTACTAGCAGATCAATACAAGTGCAAGTCTATTGCCTTTCCAGCAATCGCAACGGGTATCTATGATTATCCAAAAGAAGAAGCTTCTGATATTGCATATGAAACTGTTGTGCAGGTCCTGAACGAATGCAAATATATTAAGGAAGTTGTATTTGTATTTTATTCCAAGGATGATGCAATATATTTAAATAAAATGTTAAATAAAGAGCTAGAAGGACATTAGAGGAATGCTCCTGTAAACTACAAAAACCTTAATTCACAAATTTAGGTAGAGATTTAGTAGATCCTATAATAATTGATTTCCCCTAAGATAAAGGCGAATAGATATACTTGATTAAATAGAGTAACAGAGCCTCTTTGAATCTCTTTAAACTATCTTAGAACTACAATTTCATATCAAATATATATCCAGACGTAAAGATGTCCATTGTTAATCTTATAATTCTTCTATCACATTAGAGGGGTTTGAAATGAGAAGAAAAAGAAACAGAACTGTTAATACAGTAATAGAATTTGATAAAACACAGGTGATAGATAAAAGACTGATTGATAAAGCTTCATTATGGTCACTTCGTATAATTTTAAATCTAAGTGGACACAGAGAATTCATAGATAAGGATAACGGTGTTTCAAAGGACACACTATTAGCATTTTTAGATGGAAATCAATTCCTTGACACAGATGAAGATAAGTTTAGTAGAGAAGAAGTATTAAACTTTTTTAAAGAGAGTCTGCTTAAATTAGAAGACCAGAAAAAGTTTACAACTAATAAAATACTTGCAAAAAATATAGCTCAAATCTCATCTCTAATGAAGTTAAATCAATATGAAGAGCAGATACTAGAGTTCGTGACTTTCTTGAAGCAGTATGAACTCTTAGATGATGCAGTTAGTCTATTAGGGAATGAATTAAATACAACACAAACAAAAAGAGCCTTAAGTGTTATTCTTAATATCAAGAAGAAACATATTGATAGTGCCTTTGCTAGTAATTCTAAACTAAGTAAATCGTCTTTAGTAACTATAGATAAGTCAAATACTCATTCACTAGATAGAAAACTAGATTCTATTAGTGATACTTTTTTAGATAATCTGCTCAACCTTGATGAAGATATATCAGTAATGATAAAAGACTCTGTAAAGGTTTGTAATACTAGTTCTTTAAAATTAAAAGATTATCAGCATATCAGTAGTGATATAAATATTTTAGTCCCGTATCTAGAAAGTGCTGTGAAGTCCAAACAAACTGGTGTAAATATACTTCTGTATGGACGACCGGGAACAGGAAAAACAGAACTTGCAAAAGTATTGGCTAAAAAGCTAAAAACTAAACTATTTGAAGTTAGTTATACAGATGAAGATGATGAACCGATAGAAGGTACTAAGAGATTAAAAGCATATAAATCAGCACAAGTGCTACTATCAAACAAACGAACACTTCTCATGTATGATGAAGCAGAAGATATATTTGAAAGTGGTGGTAGTTTTTTCGGTCCTCCAGTTCGTCAAAAAGATAAGGCATGGATAAACAGAGTATTAGAAACTAATACTCTCCCTACAATCTGGATAACGAATAATATAGACAGTATAGATAATGCACTTGTAAGAAGGTTTGATATGAGTATAGAAATACCTATTCCTGTGAAATCTAAACGCGAGGAGATTATTAAAAATTATAGCAATAATCTTTTGAATGAAAAGAGTATTAAATCTTTGGCTAAAAATGAGAATATTGCACCAGCACTTATATCTACCACAGCTAAGGTTATTAGTGCTATTGATACAAAAGATAGTGACAAAGCTTTTACACATCTACTGAGTAATACTTTAAAAGCCCAGGGCTATGGTGAAATCAAAAAAGAGAATAGTGAAGATTCATTACCAAGTATTTATAATCCTAGTTATGTAAATACTACGACTGATTTAGATGAACTGACTAAAGGTATCAAAAAAACAAAAAGTGCAAGACTCTGTTTATATGGAGTACCCGGAACTGGCAAAAGTGCTTTTGGAAAGTATTTGGCAGATATGTTAGATAAACCATTACTGCTTAAAAAAGGTAGTGATTTAATCAGCAAATGGGTTGGTGGTACTGAACAGAATATCGCTAATGCCTTTAAAGAAGCATCAGATGAAAATGCTGTACTTGTGTTTGATGAAGTAGATAGTTTCTTAGCAGATAGAACACAAGCAAAACAGAGTTGGGAAGTTACACAAGTAAATGAGATGCTTGTTCAGATGGAAAACTTTGATGGTGTGTTTATAGCTACTACTAACCTTATGGATAATCTTGATAAAGCCAGCTTGAGAAGGTTTGATTTGAAGTTAGAGTTTGACTCTTTGCAACCTGAACAAGCTTGGAAGATGTTTAAAGAGTTTAGTAAAGAACTTAAACTGCCAAAAGTTGATAAAGTATTCAAGCAAGAGATACAGAGTTTAAAACAACTAACTCCTGGAGATTTTTCAGCGGTTGTTAGACAAAATAGGTTTAGACCTATTCATAGTGTAGAAGATTTTATAGAACGACTGCAAGATGAGATAGCTGTTAAAGATATTTCTACAGATAAAGTGATGGGCTTTTTAGTCTCATAAAGTAAATTAATAATCAAAGGAAAACACCAATACGACAACTATAAGAGAGAAAGATATATTTTATGATCAAGCAAAAATCATAGTTAAAAAAAATAATAATTATTCAGCTTCTTACCTACAAAGAAAAATGCAGATAGGATACACAAGGGCAGTAAGAATAATACAGCAACTGGAAGACAATAAATGAGATAATTTATTGAGTACAAATGTGTTAAACAGTAGCACTAATAATATAAAGATATTGTATATATTATTATTTACAACTTTAATAGGATTATTCATACAAAATAAGATACTGTTTAACAAGGATATACATGGGAAAGCCACTTAATTTTAAAATAGAAGATAATATATGATTTAGAACCACTAAAGCTAGATAGAAAAAAAGGTTTTAACATCTTTATTATCTTAACCAGACATAAAGATGTCAGTTCAAAAGATATAATTTATTTATAAGAAGTTTCATTTTAAAAGTATTTAGATTTAAGTATTTTTAAAATCGAATTATTTCGGTTTAATTTTATCTAAGGAAAATAGTATGGCAAAGAATTATGGAATTTTTTATGTAAATGTAGGTGATGGAGAGACAAGAACCTGGGAAGATATGAAGCAATATGATTTTATTTCAGCCGGACAAGGTGACAAGTATTCAAAACCATTAAAAGCATTAAATATTGATGATATTGTATTAATGTATTTAAAAGGTTCTGGTTATGTTGCAATTGCAAAAGTAACTAAGCAAGCAGTTGCAGTTAATGAGTTTATGTGTAAAAATGGCCAGTCTTTAACAAAAGATATGCTTATTAATCCAGGTTTATTTCAAAATTCTGATGACTCTGAACTTTCTGAATGGCTTGTTGAAGTTGAGTGGATAAAATCTGTCAATCGTGAAGATGGGAAATGGCGTTCAGGTACTGTAGACGGAGTTAAAATTTATTCAACCCCATTAATAAAGGCTTCTATGGAGAATCAGCAAGGAACAATTGATTTCTTAAATGAAGAGTTTAATGTTGATATAAGAGAACTGGCAGGTAAAAGTGATGTTCAATTAGAAAGTGAAAATTTAGATGAAGATACATGGGAGGCTGGAGAAGAGCATGAAGTATATATAATAGCACAAGATGACACTGACACGAATGATGTAAATTTTTTAAGTTCAGCATTTTGTATGTCTGTAATTACAGACGAAGATGGAAGTCAAAAATATTTTGTTTATCTAATAGAGAATAGCGGTGGGGATATGAATGACACGTACATTTTTATTGACACAAAAAAACGAGTTTATACTGTAGCATCCGCAGCAGAGTCTTGGACAGAACTTTTAAATCTTGATAATGATGAACTTGTTGAAGAAGACTATGAACCAGATTCAGGAATATCTAATAAATTTTATGAAGTAAGTCAAAGGCTTCAAAAAAGATACTTGAGAGAAGACGGTGAAGATTTCATATGGTATGTTGATGAAGATGTCGTCCAAGACATGAGAATTGCAACTGATGAATATGATTGGACTTCTAAAGTTTATAAAAGAGGTTCAGGGAAGCTATTAAGAGCTACATTAAAGTTCGACCCTATCAGTTTTATTTTTCGTGGCTATGTATCATTGAAGTTAGATAAAGATGAATAAGATTATGACGACTAAAAAAACTGTTTAGAAGGATAGAAAATGGAAATAAATATAATTAGATTTATAAAACTTGGTACAACAAAAGAAAAAAAAGAAGAGTTATGTTTGGAAAATGGGTATATGATTCTTGGGTACAATGAAATAAACCATTTTGATACAATTGACAATATTAAACAAGAGTGCAAAATTAAATATGAATGTGATTCTGGTGCAGCTACACGACATGCTAATCAGATTAAAAACTTTTATGATGAGTCAAGCACAACATTGTGGATAACCTTTTCAAAGAAAAAAGTCTGGTGGGGTTTTGTAGATTTAAATAAAAAACCCTATCAAGACGAAGATGGATTTACTTATAGAAAAATGAAAGATGGTTGGAATGATAAAGACATAAATAATAGAGTACTAACATTCGAAAATGTCTCAGGAGCCCTTTTGAAAACACAAGGTTTTAGAGGTACAATTTGTGACATTAAGAAGAAGTCTAACGAAACTTTTGACATAGAAGAGTATACAAAAAGGTTAATAAATGGAGAAAAACTTGAAGAAGTGAAAAAGGCTATTATTAACAAAAGAGCTATTGAATCATCAATGGAAGATTTAGTGAAAATGCTTCACCCACAAGACTTTGAATATATTGTAGACCTCATATTTCAATACTCAGGATGGAAAAAATTAACACAAGGTGCTGGTGTTGAAAAAGATTTAGATTTAGATTTACTTATGCCACTTACAGAGGAAAGAGCTTTCGTTCAAATAAAATCATCAACAGATCAATCTGAGTATATGAAGTATGAAGATATTTTTTATAGCCATAATGAGTATGATAGATTATTTTACGTATATCATACATGCGATAAGAGAATTATGCCTTCTAAATTAGAAAAGAAAATTCATATTATGGGAATAGAAGAAGTTGCAAAACTGATTGTAGAACTAGGATTAATTACGATATTGATGAAAAAAGTTTCATAAGTGATATGGATTAAGTATTACTTTTTGACTAAAATATTTAAGCAGAAACAAGAAACAATAAATAAATTAGGGTACCAACACACCTAACATCTTTACTGTCTTTTAACAGACATAAAGATGTCAGTTCAAAAGATATAATTTATTTATAAGAAGTTTCATTTTAAAAGTATTTAGATTTAAGTATTTTTAAATCAAATTTTGTTTGATTGATAAATTTATTTACAAAGATCAAAATAACTAAATTGTCCTGTAAGCCCTATTGAATATTTTGATAAGTATAATTTAGAGATGAATCATTCCGTTTAAACTAGTATGGTTTAAGGGGAGGATTACAGTCACAGAGGTAGTTAATATTTTTTTTAGTTAACTATATAGATAAGATAAAGTTAGTTTCTTCTTTGTAGGGAGTGTAATTGTAAAGGCATTTAAATTTAAGTATTTTTAAACTGAAACTTACTTTACTGTAAGCTAAATTACCAAGGAACAATAAGTATGGAAATATCGTCTAAATTAAATGAAATATTTGAAGTTGTATTTGATATACAAGACAAAACGACAAAAAAAACTGTTGCAAAAATTAAAAGACTAAAAAACCCTGTAAAAGCTTTTGAAGTACTTCTTGAATTAGACTCTTGTATTGTTGATAAAGATAGTCAAACTGTGTTTTTTGATGAATATTATAGATCTATGTTAGAAATAATAAAAAGTGATTTTTATTTTGAAAGTGCTATTGGCCTACCCGAACGTTATGGTATCAATACTAAAGGTAATGATTTAGTCCATTTTATGGTTTGCTTTTGCTCTGAAGATTTAATAACTGAATTTTTTGACTTATTTGACAGTAATAATGTAAATGCTTCAGTAAATGGTTTTGACGAAGATCGTGAAAATGCGATGACAGCAGCAAAAAGATTGAATAGGGATAAGGTTGTTGGAATTTTATCAGCTCATGGTGCTTTTTAAACTAGAGAATACTAGGCAAATCAAGGAAAATTAAATGAACCTAAAAGTTACAACTATTAAAATGCGATTTATATTACGTAATGAAAGTGGCATTATTGTACCTACAGATTCAAGTGATAATATCAAAACATTTTCTTATAAAGTTGAGACTACTTTTTTAGAAGAAATAAAAAAGCACGACGATACATTTTCTAGTGAATACTTATTTGATGAGATTATGAATAGCTTCTATTTTAATGAGTTTGTAATCCAACTTTTTTATGAACATTATGAGGTGCTCCTAACATCAATTAAATTTGAATTACATGGTCAAGAGTATTCTATAAGTGATACTTGGGAAGAATATGCAGGTTGGCTTGGTAAAAATGCTCCAAGAACAACTATTGAAATTGACTTTGGATGGATTGAGAGGGATATGTATAAATTCGATAATTATGTACATGAGTATGGAATGGATCCAGAAAATTTAAACTTTAAAATATTAGGGAAGGAAAATACATAATGGCAAAATACATATTGTTTGACACAGAAACAACAGGAAACCAAGAGGAAGATAGAATCATACAAGTTGGTGCAATGATAGTTGATGCTAAAGGTGAAGTTGAAGTTTATGATGAACTATGTAGTGTACAGTTTTACCAATAACAATAGAAGCTATGGCCCTTCACGGGATCACTCCTAATTTGATAGAGGGGAAAGGTGTATTTACTGAAACTAAGTTTTACGAAACACTACAATCGTTAAACAATCAAGACAACTTCCTGATAGCTCATAATATGCCATTTGACATGGGGATGATGGAGAAAGAGGGATTTGTATCAGAGATAAGAATTATAGACACTCTAAGAGTTGCCAAGCATCTCCTTAGCGAGCAAAAATCTAAAGCTCTCCAATATCTTAGATATGCTCTTGAACTCTACAAAGAAGAACAAGCAGAAGCCGATAAGTACAACATAACTATAAAAGCTCATGATGCTATTGGTGATGTTCTTGTTATGAAGCTACTCTTATCTAAGTTAGTTGCACTTACAAAAGAACAGTTCCCTGATACTAATCCAATGGTAAAAATGGAAGAGCTTACAAATACTCCTATTTTTATAGAAACCTTTGTATTTGGAAAACATAAAGGTAAAAAAGTTAGCGATGTTTGCGATAGCGATATTGGTTATATCAATTGGATGCAGAAGAATATGGATCTTGATGTAGATATGAAATATACTCTTGATGCTATTATGGGACATTAGGCATGGATACTATACAAAAAATATATGATGATATTGTATATTATCATTTAGATATATTATCTATGGTGGAAGTATTGAAAAGTTTGAAGGAACTATAATGAAGAAATTGCTTGAAGAGTTAAAAAGTATCAATAATAAAGTAAATTTAGAGGAATCGTTTAATTGGGAATTCCAAAAATGTGATTTTCTTGATATTCCAACTGATTATAGTAATTTCGAGAAGAATATATATTTAAAAGAAAATGCATATAAAGTTCTAAGTAGTGATTATGATTTGGAATTTCATTATTGGCTTATCCAAAAATGGGGTGGTATTACTTCATTAAAGCAAAACGAGAGAAATGATACTAAAATTAGTAAATTTAAAAATGAACATAACTCCAAATTATTTCAGCAGCCTGCAGGACGAAATAAGGAAATTGTTAAGTATGACTTGTCAACAATCATTAATCTATTAAACCAAGATTCATCAAGTGATAATTTATATTTTGATTATAAAGAAAATTATTTTGAATACTGTAACTTAACTTTCGCACCTAATATTAATCAACAAATAGCATAAAAGAACCAAAACCACATACTACAGAGCAATTAAACTCATAACTCTATACAAAATAGTGAAACATATGAAGGTGTAAATATATTTTCTATATTCATTCTCAATAAAAGCCTATTAATAGGGGTTTAAGAGT
>Ga0233436_1001678_pt1 | contig 17584 bp, 12 predicted proteins | sample SI_122_August201_2_FD_182723 | JGI IMG/M metagenome (GOLD analysis project Ga0233436, IMG submission 182723) | Seawater microbial communities from Saanich Inlet, British Columbia, Canada - SI_122_August2016_150_MG | ecosystem: Environmental > Aquatic > Marine > Inlet | place: Canada: British... | reverse complement strand
CCAGAGGCTCGATGCTGCAGACTTTGACTACGTGCTGGCCTCTCAAGATATCTACAATCTATTCGAAAACCTCATTGGTTTTGACGAGATGCCAGGCGATATCAAAGACTACCTTTCAGCCAACCGTCCATCGGTCTCTGCTGCCAAATTGCATTTCCTCTTGAGCGAAATGCCAGTTTTTAAAACCCTGGCAGCAATCAAGCACAATCACAAAGGCGTCATAGTTATGGCACCATCCATGGAGTCGGTGCGCAAAGACTCGCAAGCAGTACCTAAAGGCTCAATGCCACTCGAGCTTATGCTCACCATGGCTTTTCCTCATTTAGACGATGAGACTCTCTCGCGCGATGTGGTCTTGACTGTAGACGTACATTATTTGCCGGCTCGCCTCGAGGGCGGTCGCAAATGGACGGATGATGATGATAAGGCACTGCAACAAGCTGTCTTGCAACGCATCTCGCAACAATGCCCTGAGATTGGCGCTTTAGTGCGCGACTGCTACGTAGTGTCGCCGAACGCACTCGCTGGGCGCTTTGCCGTAGCATCCACAAGTTGCTGGCACATGCCCATGACTCCTGCCTTTCTTTTTGAAAAACGCGCCCTGCCTGGTTGCGCACCATATCAAACCCCTTATGCCAACCTCTATACCATAGGCTCCGGCAACTATCCGGCTGGCAATGTGACAGGCTGCACAGGCCGCAATGCGGCATCACTGATCATGGAGAAATTGCAAAAATGATCCTGACCGGCAAAAATCAGAATACACCGGCTTATGTGAGCGACGAACCCCAGTCCGACATCGAGGTTTTTAGAGCTGGCCTAGCTCATGCCCAGACCCATGCTGAGGCTATAGCCAAGATGTACGAGGAGGCTCTGGGGCCAGCAGGGCTTGGTGGCGAGGGCATGGAAAATTACCCTGATCCTGATCTATTCACGGCTCAAGGAGTGGAGTCAACACTCAGAGCTGGAGAACGAATCCTTGGCGTGGCGCGCTTTAAAGATGGCGAGCTATTGGGTGCCATGGTCATGGATTTTTTGAGCCCATATCACATCGAATTTAATAGCATGGCTGTCAAACGATCCAGACGTGGATTGTCTGTAGGCTCCCGCCTGGTCGAGGGCCTCAGTGACATGGCCAACGAAGAACCCCTGCGCATCAATACTACCGAGCTGGTCACGCACTCTATCGCCAGCCAGGCCGCGCATTTTCATGCTGGACTGGATAAGATCTGCGGTTTTGCTTTTTGCCACTATCCTCATGTGTTTTTTAAAGACCATCCCGAATCAGTCCTTTGGGTCAGCCGTTTGCAAGGGCGACTGGTACCTTTGATCAAGCAATACAGAGCTTCACTCGGTAGACGTCTTGGTAGCACGGTGGCAGATGTGGTGCCTGCCCTCCTCGCCCACCAGGCTCGGACTCAACCACATTTGATCCAAAAGCTCACCGAGAGCGATCTTGCACTCGTCGCCGAGATCCTTAGAGAAAGAACCATCTATGTGCCTTCTGATTATCTCGATCTAGCCAGCGCTATTGTTTTTCAGTTTGAAGACGTATGCGATAGGATTTTTGTCACAGAACGTGATTTGAACTCTGGCAGTCTTAAAGCCGTCAACAATCTAGAGGCCTATGATCAGGCAAGATCAGAGAGCGAAAAAGCCTCAAAGCGCCCTGCCATCAATCTCGAGATCCAATACAAAGATGGGTTTGGCCACAGCTATATCGACTACAAACCAGAATTTGTCTTTGATGCCGATGAGCTGGATGCAGCTATCCAGGCGGTATTAGACAAGGGCAAAAGATACATACAAGTCCGCATACCAGCCAATCAAAAAGAATGCATCGATCTGGTGCTGGCCTTAAAAGAGCGTGGCTTTGCCTTCATGGGCCTGGTGCCTTTGTACGGATATCAAAAATCAGATGCAGATACCGACAAATTTTACGATGTCCTTATCATGCAATATATTGCATCAAGAGTGCTGACTGCCAATGCACTGCCAGGAGACACAGAGTCGGTGGTCAAAATCTACGGATATCCGCTCAATCTCTCGGGAGCTCTAATAGCTCGCATCAAAAAAGACCTGGCGCAACATCACCCGGCAGGAGACAGATAGTGGCGCTGATCAGCAAACTGCACGGCAAAGGCAATACCTTGCCCAAGGGCGCAAAACGTACCCTTGGCGCACTCAGCCAATCGCGCAGCATGATGACTGCCAAAGAGCTGCGCATTGGTATGCAAATGACAGATGGAGATCAGGCCCCGGGTCTTACGACTATCTACCGTTCTTTAGATCTACTCGAGCGCATGGGCTACATCCAACAAGTCCATCTCAATCATATCGGCGACAACGAAAAGCGTTACCAATTGGTCAATCCCGGCGAGCATCACCATCATCTGGTCTGCAAGCAATGCAATGAGCAAATCATGCTCAAGGAGAAGGACTGCCTGATCTCCAAACTAGAAACAGCTGTAGAGGCTGAGTACGGATTTAAGCTGCAATCGCATGTATTGCAGCTCTTTGGCCTCTGCGGAGGCTGTCTGCAAAATCAAAACCCAACAAAATATATAGCTTTATCGCATAGTTAAAAGGAGAAATAATGAGGATTGCATTTTTGGGCAAGGGTGGTGCCGGTAAAACCACCACTTCTGCAGGATTTATCAAGTATCTCGCCAAGCGTCATCCTTTCGTACTGGCCGTGGATGCCGATCTCAACGCACACCTTAAGAGTGCTCTCAATCTCAAGGGCGAGTGCAAACAGCTTGGTCTTCATTTTGATAGCGTCGTCGACTATCTGCGCGGCGAGAGAAGCGATCTGGGCGATCGCCCCATGATTGGCACCACCCCACCATCGCTCAAGTCAAACTTTATCACTGCCGATCGCAATGACGAGTTTGTCAAACAGTATGCCATGTATGAGGACAATATCGCTCTTTTGACCGTAGGCACCTACCAAAAAGAAGATGTCGGCGGCACCTGCTACCACGAAAAGCTCAAGAGTCTGGCCGGGATTTTTCATCACATGCTGGATACTCCGGATGACCTCATTGTCGCCGACACCACAGCCGGTACCGACAATGTCGCCACCTCCCTCTCATTTGCTTATGACATCAATGTCATGGTGCTCGAGCCTACCGAAAAATCGACTCAAGTATTTCTCGATTTTGCGCAGATTGCTCCTCAGTTTGTCGATCGCACTTATGTCGTGGGCAACAAGGTAGATGGCGACGAGGATGCAGAGTACATACAGGGCCGCGTAGGCAAGGAAAGATACCTGGGTTCCATCCCATTCTCGCGTAATCTCAAGCGCTTTGAGCAAGGCGAGGACGAGGCCATCAATGATTTCTTGAAAGAACAAGAAGCCACCTTCGACAATGTCTACAAAGTCTGGAAGGAGCATAAACGCAATTGGTCCGCCTACCAGGCACTGCTCAACAAGACCTTCAAATGGGATTGCGAGCGCTGGTACAACGACTATTACAAACAAGACCTCTACACTGGGATCGACAGTGATTTTACCTACGAAAAAGCACTGGCTGCCCGTGGCCTGTCTGACATAAAAGAAAAAAAAGCAGCATTGGTCTGATCTAAAACAAACAAGCGGCCTCGTAAGGGGCCGCTTTTATCTGTCAGAGTCTAGACAATAGCGAGAGCCATGGCTATCTACAGGCGACAAGAGAGAGACTATCTGCAGCAGATGCGTCTATGGAGCAATTTTTTTGCTACATCAGGTGCCGAGGTCTCTCTCATGCGTTCTCTCGGAGCCATAGATGGGCAAAAAGTACTGGAGATAGGGTGTGGTGACGGTCGACTTAGTTTTAGACTCTGCGATCACGCAGCGCACACCACTGGTATAGATCTAGAAGAGCGACTGATAGATTTTGCCAACGATTATGCCTTGCGTACATGTATAAGAAACGCAGTCTTTATCCCCATGTCAGCAGAAAATCTGGCCTTTCAAGACGAAACCTTCGATACAGTCATCATGCCATGGATGCTGCACATGCTTCCGGATAAGGAGCTGGCACTCAAAGAGGCTCGGCGCGTTCTCAAGCCTAATGGCCGACTATTTGTCTTTGCCTTACTGGGAGACTGCGACTACGATAAGATCGCCAGACATTTTGTCGCATCACGCGACAAAGAGTTTAACGTCGCTGATTTTTACGAAGAATCTTTGACCAGAGTCTTTCATTATTTTGAAAAGCACCCCCTGCCCTATGCCAGTCACGATTTTTCTTTTGTCTTTCCAGATTGCGGCGTGACCGCTGAAGCCTTTGTCTTTGCTTTTGCCAATTGGTACCAAACCAATCTCAACGAGAAGCAAAAAGGGCACTTGCGGCATCTCATCCAAAATTTCCGCTGGGGCAATCATATTGCCCTCAAAACCAGAGGTATATTGTACGTGACCGATAAACTCGACGACCCCAAGCAAAATCCTATTTTGGCCAAAGCCAGGCAAGAAACCGAAAAATACCATCGGGATTATTACACCAAGCACAAGCTATTTGAGCAAGGTTCCTGGCTTGCCAAGCCGGATGGCGACTCCATGCAGGTGCTCGAAGAACTCCTCGGTAATAAGCCAAAGGGAGTGTTTAAGGTCATAGACCTGGGAGCAGGTGTAGGCCGTAACTCTATTGCTATGGCTATGCAAATTGAAAAGCAGATGGGACCGCGAGCAAATGCAAAAGTGGTCTGCCTGGATGTATTGCCGGAGTCGATCGAGATCCTCAAGAGTAATGCCATCACATATGATGTCGAGCACATCATCGACGCCCGTGTCGCCAATAATGACGATCTGTCAGTGGAGCCTGAAACTTACGATCTGGCTCTGGCTATTTCATGTCTGGAGCACTGCTCCAGTAAGGATGCCATATCCAGAGTACTCGACAGCCTGGTGGCATCGCTCAAGCCAGGAGGAGTGTTGCGTCTTGAAATGACCACCGATCGCAATGTCAGAGATGTGATAACAGACGAATTGGTGCCGACTTATGTGGAGACGCCTCTGACAGAAAAGCAAGTCAAGGATCTAATCTCCACCTGCTTATCATCACTCGAGACCATGCACTTTGGCACTTTTGCATATAAAGAAGAAATAGAAATGAACGGACGCAAAGTACTCTGGCAATCGACCCAGCTCAACTACACTGGACGCAAGAGCGGCTCTTAGCAAATCTATGCTATCCTCATGCCATGGCCAATATCAATAGATCCAGAGCTATGGCTTATGCATGCGTACTGGCGCTAGCCGGCACCGTCTTGCCTACCTTGTTGTGCTCAGATTTATCAGAGGTCCGTGCCTCATCTAAAAACCAGTCCAAAAACAAAACTCTGGCTTTTGACTGGCGCACCCTTGTTGTGGACGGAGACAAATTACTCGACTTGGGTTCACTCCAAGAAGCAGAAGAATGCTTTAGACAGGCACTGCTAGCGGTCAATAAGCAATCCGGCAAGGCTGAAGACATCGCCATCTGCCAGGGCCGTCTGGCTTACACTCTCTGTCGCGAAGACATCACAGAGGATGGCATCCCCCTATACAAAAAAGCCATAAAAAACCAGAGTCGAGCCTTTGGCAAGACCGATGCAAGGCTTTTGGATGATCTACTCGCCGCGGCCCTGGTTCTTGAGATGGACGGAGAATACAAAAAAGCCCGCAAGACCATAGACAGAGCCATTGATATAGCACGCAGGCACCTGCCTGAGGCCTCGACAAAGCTGGCTCTAGCCCTTCATCAATCTGGACGGATAGCTTTTAGATATGACGATCGAGCCCTGGCGACCAATCATTTTGACCAGGCCCTCGATCAATACATGTCACAAGAGGCCTTGACTCGCGACCAATACGACGATCTGATCGATCTAATCTCCGATCGCACGGATCTGGCTCTGAGAGCCGAGATTCCACGCAAGATCCTGGCATCGTCCTTTAATAAAGAGCTATTAAAAGATGATCTTGCAAAAATGCAAAGATCCGACAAGATTGCTAATACCAAAACTAGAGGCGTCGATTTTTACGAGCGCATGATCGCAATCGACATCAAGAGCCTGGGCCCCGATCATCCGAGCGTCGCTCGTGATCTGAAGGGCCTGGCAGCCATCTATATAGGTCAATCTAAATACGACCAGGCACTGCCACTATTGCAACGAGCCAGGCAGATCTATGCCTCTACATATGGTGCAGATGATGCAGCGACAGCCAGCCTGCAACAAATCATCGATATGGTGGAGGCCACGAGTGCGCAAAATCTGACCAATAAAGCAAATCCTCTCGATCTGACTCGCCCTGATAGTCAGTGGCCCCGCCTGCCTCGCAATGCAAAAACCCTAGACCTGGCCCAGCACTTGATCGATTATGCCTTTATCTCCTATTGCCAGGGCCGTCTACCTGAGGCATCACGCGCATATGCCTGGGCTGTAGTAGCTCTCGATGCATCTATAGGGCAAGACAATCTACTCTTTGCCTCCTGCCTCAAAGACTATAAAAAAGTCCTATTGGGCTTGGGCTACAGACCAGATGACAGGCGCCTGAGCGAGATCTCAGCCGCCAGCCAGACTATCATTACCGATGTGGCTGGCAGGCGATTGCTATTTAACAAATAGCCAGCCTCTGTTTATGATCAGACCTCAATCCCCATCTTTGTCCCATGGTCTGCCCCTTTCCAGGTCTGGGTGGCCATTTAGACGATAGGGAACAGGCGAGCCATTGTCTGGAGAAGTTGAAAAGCCACCGTTATCCAGAGGATCAAACTTGTCGGGCAGCCAATCCCAGGGCATCTCCTGGATCGGCCCCTTGATCTCGCCCAAAGAACCACGGATGACACCACGATCTTTTTGCTTGTCGTCAGCATCCAGATGTCTGCGATCGTCATCGTCACCATCATCGAGCAAGGTGATCTTTCTGCCGCCCATTTGCCATCTCTCGCTGCGGTCTCTGTCATCACGATCGACAGTTATTTTTTCATCTTTGTTTGTCTTTTTATCTATATCTCCACCATCTGCTTGCATTGCATCCGGCTTGTCATCATCATCGCCAAAGGTTTCGGGAGCAAATTTTTCAACAAAATCCTGACGATAATCCCTACCAAAATCCTCAGTAAATTTTTCAGCACTCCGCTCGTCATCGGCCTCATCATCTAGCTTCTGCTGTTTGCGAAGTTGACGCAAACGCAATGCCCGCCTCTCACGCTGCATGTCGCGATCAAGCTCGTCAATAAAGATGCCTTCTCTAAAGAATGGCTCCATCAGCGGGTCCTGTCCAAACTGATAGTACTTTTTGTCAAAGGCGGCCTGATCGTCGGCAAGGGCAGGCCAGCATGCCACAAAGCACGAATACGCTGAGAGTGAAATTAAAAAAACAGACCGCTTGAACAAGCCCGACACCGCTTGATGACGTTATATAATTTGCCAGGTTAACATATTTGCTGCGAGTTGAGCGTCACTTGCCAAGCGACTCTACTTACATTTGGGATTTTTGCGTGCGCCTTGCGCGCGCCTCTTTGCTCGTCATGCTCCTCATCTTGCAGCAAGCTTATACGCTGACCTCGAATGGTCTTGCATTTGCAGCTGGGCGCGAGATCAATGTACCGGATCTGCAGTTTCAGCCTATCAGACCGACCGAAGCCATCACTCTCAAAGAAGCAGTTGAAACGGCCCTGCGCAATTATCCCTCTATAGCGCAAAAGCACTTTAAATTGCGTGCATCTATCGCCAATGTCGCGCTGGCCAAGACCCAGTATTTGCCCAACCTAAACGTAGATATACAAGAATCAGCCATCACAGCCAATCGTGTCGCGTCGACAGTCATGAACAATGTGTCAGGCTTTGACACTGTGCCCATCGACTCAGGTCCGGTCTCGCAAGTATCGAGCATGCGTCCTCTGGTCAACAACTTGCAAGGCGCCAACCTCAACTGGCTGCTCGTCGACTTTGGCCTGCGCAAGGCCAACGACCAATTGGCCTACGCAGACGCCCGTTCAGCACGCGCCGATCTCAATTTGACCAAGCTAGACGTAGCCTTTGATGTCACCGAAGCTTTTCTCGAGGCTGTCGCTGCCAAGCAGATCATCATTGCAGCACGCGCAGCTCTAGAGCATATGCAGGCAGCCAATATCAGGGCAAAGACCCTGGTCGCCGAAGGCCTCAAACCAGGAGTCGAAGCAGCCGATTGGGACTACGAAGTCTCAAAAGCCCGCATTACCCTTATCAAAGCCGAAAAGAACGCGCGCCTTACCCTTGTCAATCTAGCCGAAAAGATGGGGATTGCTGCTAACGACATAGATATCGTTTCCGATCCACTGATACGCAGTCCAAATCAATTAAAACCTATTGGTCCCTTTGACCTCAAGCAGCATCCTATCGCCCTGCTCAAGACAGCCGAGATCAATCGCTGGAAGGCCAAGGAAAAAGTCCTCGACAAAGCCTGGCGGCCCCACCTCTGGCTCAACTCCTCAGTCTGGGGCAAGGGCAGCAACGACGGAGTCAATCCAATCAGACCTGTCGCCGGCGGTGCTCTGCCCCAGGCCTTCAACTACATGGTAGGTGCATCTTTCAGCTTCCCATTCATGGAATACTTTCCATTGAAAGAACAAAAAAAGATGGCCTATAACAACGAAATGGCCGCCAAGGCCGACTTTGAATTGGCCATGCAGATCCTCGAAAAAAAGGACGCCCGCGCCAGAGTCAATTTGATGCAAGCACGCAAAGTTGCAGAGGAGACGCCACTACTGGTAGAGGCAGCGCGAGTACGCGAGATCAAGGTGCTCAAGCGGTATGCTACCGGCCTTACAAATATGGTGACTCTGGCGCAGGCGGAAAAAGCCCTGGCCGAAGCAGAAGTAGAAGATGCAGTGGCACAAATAGAAGTCTGGAGATCATTGCTCTCCCTTACCTATGCGCAAGGTGATCTCAAACCCTTTCTCCGAGTCGTGGACATCGTGCAAAACATGGAACGGAGCAAGGTCGAAAACTAGATATGTGGATCATCGCCCTAGCCCTCAGACGTCCTGTAACCATAGTCGCCGCGATCCTTGCTTTGGTCTCAGTAGCAGTGCTTGCTCTCTCGAGCATGAAGCAAGACATTTTTCCTGATCTCAAGATCCCCGCCATCTATGTTATCCAGGGTTATGGCGGCATGTCGCCAGCCCAAATGGAAGGTTATCTCACGTCCAACTATGAGCTGTATTTTCTCTACGTGCCAGGTATCGAGCACATAGAGTCCAAGTCTATCCAGAACGTCGCACTGATAAAGATCTATTTTCACCCTGACACAGACATGGCCTCTGCCATGGCAGCCGTGGTGGCCATGGCCAACAGGGCGACGAGCTTGATGCCGCACGGCACCTATAACCCTTTCGTGCTGAGGTTTGACGCGGGCAGCTTGCCCGTAGGCCAGCTAGTCTTATCGTCCGCGGTCAAGACCGTAAAAGAGCTGGAGGATCTGGCCTATACACGGATCAGGCCGCTACTCGCCACCGTGCCTGGTGCAGAGGCTCCCCCGCCCTTTGGCGGCAATATCCGCAGTATAGTCATCAGCGTGGATGCCGAAAAATTACGCCGATACAATATCTCTGGCGATGAAATGATCCAGGCCTTGATGACTGGCAATAAGGTCTTGCCTGCAGGCAATGTACGCACTGGAGACTATTTGCGCATCGCCCCGGTCAATTCGGACCTGCCCGACATACACCAGCTGGACGATCTACCGATCCGCACCGGCCATGGGCCACAAATCAGGATCAGAGACGTGGGCAAGGTTGAGGATTCTTCCGATATTCTTGCTGGATATGCTTTATTTCAAGGGCGTCGAACCGTCTATATCCCAGCGGTCAAACGGGCCGATGCTTCTACTGTATCGGTCGTGGACGCCCTCAACGCTGCTTTGCCAAGGATGCAAGCAATGCTGCCTTCCGACGTCAGGGTATCGTACGAGTTTGACCAGTCAAAATATGTCAGAGAGGCCATCAACGACGTTTTTCATGAGGGTCTGCTCGGAACAATCCTGCCCGGCCTGATGATCCTGCTCTTTTTGCGAGACATCAGATCCACCCTCATCGTTGTCACGACCATACCTCTCTCGCTGATGTCAGCCATCGTTGGCCTCTGGCTTTGCGGTCAGACGATCAATATCCAAACTCTGTCGGGACTTGCCCTCTCCATCGGCATTCTTGTCGACGAAGCCACGGTCTGTATCGAAAACATGCACAGCCACCTGGCAGCAGGCGCGGCCAAGGCCAGAGCAGTCTACGATGCCTGCGTAGAAACCATGGTCCCACGCCTGCTCGCCATGCTATCGGTGGTCGCAGTCTTTATCCCTTCCTTTTTCATGACCGGCATCACTCGAGAGCTTTTCATCCCCTTATCATTGGCCGTGGGCTTTGCGATGGTAGCATCCACGACACTGGCCTCGACTCTCGTGCCGATCATGGCAATCGTCCTGGTCAAAGAAGAACCGCATGGAGAGGGCCATGGCGAGCCCAAAAAAGATCTGATCGATCATCTCAAAGACAAACTGAGCGATCTCATCCATTTTATGCTGCCACTAAAGATGGTGATCATTCCGGTTTATCTCATTATCGCCATCTCGGGCGTACTTATCCTATACAACACCATCGGGAAGGAGATGTTTCCCGCCTCCGCCTCGAGCCAATTTAGAGTGCGGGTATCCGCACCTACAGGCATGCGCGTCGAAGCACTCGAAAAGCGTGTCGCCGCCTTTGTCAATCAAGTCAAGCAAGAAGTTGGCGAGGCTAATGTCGAGAAAGTCCTGGGCTATGCCGGTCAACAACCTCCGATGTTTCCCATCTCTTCTGCCTTTCTCTGGACATCTGGCCCGCATCAGGCCGTCATAGACGTACAGTTGAAAGAAGACGCTCATATAAACATGGCGCAGTTTCAGGACAATTTGCGCAAGCGTCTCCAAAAGGCCGTCCCTGACACAAAGTTTTCCTTTGAACCTGGCGACCTCGTCAGCCAGATCATGAACCTCGGCTCGCCGACACCGATCTCGGTCCAGATATCCGGCCCCAACCTCATCGCCGACAAGGTCTTTGCCAACAAAGTATTAGAAGAGATGCAAAAGATCCCTACCCTTAGAGATCTTAATTGGGGACAGGCGCTAGACTATCCGACCGTCGACATCGATATCGATCGCGAACTCGCCGGACAGCTGGGTGTTACAGCCGAAGAAATCGGCATGTCGCTACAACCAGCATTTTTTTCCAGCAGGTTTGTCAATCTCAGCTTGTGGCGAGATCCGGACAGCGGCTTTTCCTATCAAGTACAGGTGCAGGTGCCCCAGGACCAGATCAAATCAAAGGACGATATAGCCAATTTTCCAACCATGAGCGCCCGCAACAAGATCCAGATGCGCGAGCGTGACGAGCTGGTGGACAAGCATATCGATCAAGAATACTTTGAATCTAAGACTCGCCGACCACAGCACCCACTCATCCAGGACGTGGCAAAGGTGGAGTACGGTGTCACCCACGGCGAATACGATAGATACAACATGGTGCGCATGGTCTCGCTCACGGCCAATCTCTCCGGCGCCGACCTGGGATCTGTAGGCGAGGCTGTCAAACAAGCCGTCAAACGTGCAGGCAAGCCACCTCAAGGCGTCTTTGTCGACGTCATGGGCCAGGTGCCGTTGCTCGAAGACACCTTTACCCACCTCATCTCCGGTCTAGGCCTGGCAGTAGGCGTCATCGCCCTCATGCTGCTGGCATATTTTCAACAAGCACGCATAGTCTTGATCGTCATGTCTACAACGCCAGCGATCCTCCTCGGCGTCTTGTCATTTTTGATGATCACAGGCACCACCCTCAATGTGCAATCGTTTATGGGCGCCATCATGTGTACCGGGGTCGGTATCGCCAATGCCATCCTGCTTGTGGTCTTTGCCGAAAAATCGAGACAAGAAGGAGGAATGTCCGCTCAAGAAGCAGCCGTACACGCAGCTCAGAGTCGCATGCGCCCCATCCTCATGACCTCCATCGCGATGGTGGCAGGGATGGTGCCAATGGCTCTATCCGCGGGCCAGAGCGCACCGTTAGGCCGCGCCGTCATCGGTGGCCTGGTGATGTCCACGAGTTCGGTCCTCACATTATTGCCGCTGGTCTTTGCCATCATCCAAAACAAGGCCCGCATTGGCTCTCACAGCATGCATCCGGCAGACCACGGACTCTAGGGAGAAAACAAAATGTCCTCGAGCTCAAACACTAAAAGCATGGCTCTAGCTCTAGTAGCTATCGTCGCTTGCGCGGGTGGCTTTTTTGCTTATCAGCAATACCAAAAATCGCAGCACAAAGAGATCGAAAAGGCGACCGACAATGCAGTATCGGTGGCGACAACCGCAGTTGTTTCGAAGACACTCTTTCGCGAGGACCAACTGCCTGGAGAAATCGATGCCTACCAGGATGTACTGGTCTATCCCAAGGTCCGCGGATACGTAGAATGGATCGGGGTGGACAGAGGGTCGGTCGTCAAAAAAGATCAGATCATGGCAAGGATGTACGCCCCCGAATACCTTGCTTCGCGTAACGAGGCCCTTGCCCGAGTGGCAGCAGCCAAGGCCGCTGTTGCCTCAGAAGAATCAGACCTGGCTGATATCAAGGCCGAGCTCAAAAAAAAGCAAGCCAATTTGCTCGCGGACCAGTCGACATACCAACGTGTCTATAGCGCTAGTCTGGTGCCAGGAGTAATCGCTGACAATGATGTAGTGCAATGGTCGCAATCGGTCGAAGCAGACAAGCAAGACGTCAACGCACTCATACAGCGAGTCAATGCCAAGGATCACGAAGTAACCATGCGCAAAGAAGAACTTGCGGCCAAGATCAAAGGCTTCGAAAATTATTCTGATTTTGCATCTTATCTCGAGATCAAGGCTCCATTCAATGGCTACGTGACCGAGCGCAAATTGCACACAGGCTCATATGTAGGTCCAGATGGTTCAGGCGCCTATCCTCCCATATGCAGAGTCAAGCAACTCGATCTCTTGCGCATCATCGCACCGGTACCGGAGCTCGATACCGCCGGCGTAGTGGTCGGCTCCCAGGTGAGATTTACAGTGTCCTCTTTTCCTGGACGCAAGTTTAACGGTACTGTCGCGCGTATCAGCAACAGCCTGGATAAAGACACGCGGACCATGCCCGTGGAGCTCAATTATTTCAATCCAGATTGGCAGATACTCCCCGGCATGTTTTGCAAGGTCTATTGGCCCACTCGTCGGCGCGAGGCCTCACTCTTTGTGCCAGAGAGCGCAGTCGTGTCTACGCCTCTCAACACCTTCGTCTGCAAGATAGACAATGACACAGTCGAGTGGGTCACTGTGCGCAAAGGACAGGTCATGGGTGGTCTGGTCGAAATCTTTGGCAATATCAAAGAAGGCGACCAGGTGGCTACTCAGGGCTCAGAAGAATTGCAAAATCAATCCAAGGTCAAAGTAGCGTCTAAGGGCGATTGAGCCTGAGCCGATATACTGGCCAATCGCTTACCGAGATCGGCAGCCAGGGCGAGACTCTGAGCCTGGCCGTCCATTTGCAGCACTCTTATGTAGTCTCTGATGCAGGCGATCGTCATGCGGCTGTCGGCACCATTGATGCTTTCACAGACAGGGAGGGCCTTGGCATAGATCTCTATGGACTCCGGGTATCGACCATCTTGAGCAAGGAGAAATGCATACTGGTTGATGGCGCTGGAGTACTCTTTTTTGAGCACTGGAGCGGCATTATGCAGTTGCTGCTCGAAGCCTGAGACATTGGCCCTGGCCAAATCGATCGCTTCCTGGCGCTGCTGCGTGGCGTTAAGAGCTAGAATTAGATTGGCCCTAGTACGCAAGGTCATGAGATTGTCCGCACCATATACGCCATCATATATGGCTATTGCCTTGCGCAGTAATGGTATCGCATTTGGATACTTGCCAGCGTTGATATAATACAGAGCCAGTCCAACGAGATCATTGGCTAGACTAGGATGCTTTTCACCCAATGCCTTTGTATCTATAGCGATCTTGCGCATATAAAAATCAGCTGATTGAGCAAATCGGCCCTGATCGAAAATAGTCGTATTGACCACGTCGTATGCAGGCGAAAGCACCACATCGACCGAAGGCAGCCCCAGATCGCGCGACAATACCCCTGTCTCAAAATCGTCCTGCGCTCGCTTAAATTGCCGTTTGTCATAGTGACGAGCCTGCTCGTACTGAGACAGCTCGCTATTAACATTATTTGTCATCGCATCTGGTGAAATAGCCTGCAACTTGGCCATATCAGTCTTAAAAGCCGCCACAAGATCGCTATCAGCATCAGTACCATCCATGCGGACAATCAAGTCCCGGTAATCTTTTAACAGACTCTCCATCTCATGACTGCTGGACAATCCAGGCTTATCGAGCAAGATACGCATGGCCTGATGCAAATGCGCGTGAGCGCTCTTTTTATCTCCAACGCTAAAGGCCGCACGGCCCAGCCCTCGCAAACCTGAAACGACCTCAGGACTAAAAGTGCCGTAATTTCTTTCGTTGATCGCAAATGCTCTCTTATAAAAAGGCATGGCCAATTGCGGATTGCCTTCGGACTCCTGCAGACTGCCGAGTCCTATCAAAGCCGGCACCAATTTTAGCGAATCCTTGCCGTAATTGCTCTCGATCAAACTCAATTGTTCTACATAGAGTCTGCGTGCCTGGGCACTTTTTTGACGCAGAGCAAGCACACCGGCAAGCTTATTTAGACAGGAGATGGTGGCATCTACATCTGGTTTTTGATTTGACTTACTTTTGCGACTGAGACTGAGAGCCGATCTAAAAGCAGCCTCAGCCCGGACGAGATCTCGAGCATCAAGAGCCTGACGACCTCTAGCCATGGCTGCCTCGTAGGCGACGTCTGCCTGCGCTGCCTGAGCCACAGGACACAGACATAGCGCTAAAGCCAGACTCAAAGCAAGACTAATTTTTGATGCCATATTGTTTCTCAAAGTCATTTAACAAAACCTTGTCGGCGTCTTCGCTATTGCCCAAGAGATCGGGATGCGGTTTTTGGAGACTCTCCAAGAGAGAGCGACTAGAACTCAAGGAGGCCCGGTCGCTGAGATCTTTTGACCTCGAGCTATAGGCTGGTAGATCAAAGTTGCGTAAGATAGATCCAGGCCTTTGGATCAAATAGCCGGCAGTGATGGATGGATCGATAGATCCCTGCCGCTTTTCGCTCAAGCCAGTAGCTTTTTGGTAAAAAGCGCTGGCGCAGGAGTGATCCCCTAAAGACTCAAAAAAGCCTCCCAGAGCCACTAGAGCGGGAGCGCACTTGATGCTGTTTGCACCATATTTAGCCTGCAAGACAGCGAGAGACTTACGATAGGAGGCCTCAGCCTTAACTGTCTGCCCGTCGAGTGCCTGGCAATTTGCTAGCTTGTGATAGGCGTCGCTCAGAGCATCAGCATTTTTGTGCTGCTGCAACAATTTGATACTCTTTTGAAACTCCAATTCTGCCGCCCGAGGCTTGGCCTGATCCAAAAGAGCAATGCCACGATCGTAGGGAGCCTGCCAGGCATTTAAATTAAAGGACTTGTCAGTTTTGTCAGGAATGTTAGCAGCAAATACTGCACTGCAAGCCTGCTGGTTTGCAGTTAGTACTAAAGAGCAAAAACCAGCAAAAGCCATCAGAGCCTGTATTTTATTTGGTTTCATAAAGGCCCTCACCAGGACGAGACAAAAAACCGCGTGCCGCCACAAATATTTTATAAGTCAGGCACTCTATACGCAATTGTAAGCATAAATAGCTAAAATAACGTCATCATCGGAGACATGTCAAAGTTTGCAATCCGTCGAATTAATCGTCACTCTGCTCGCCATCATCGGCATAGTCGGTGCTCTTGCAGAGCGTATCAAGATCGCTCTGCCGATCCTGCTGGTTCTTGCCGGCATGGGCATCTCGCTATTGCCAGGCGTTCCGGATATCAAACTCGAACCAGACATAGTCTTTTTCATTTTCTTGCCGCCATTGCTTTATCTCGATGCCTACAACACATCCTGGAAAGAGCTAAAGATCGTTGGTGAAGCAGTGATCATCCAGGCAGTCGGCCTGGTGCTCGCCACTGTTGCTTTCGTAGGCATGGCCATCCATATGGTCGTACCAGACATGCCTTGGTCGGTCGCCTTTACTCTGGGTGCCATCGTCTCTCCTACAGATGCAGTAGCAGCCTCCGCCATCACTCGCTTTGTCAATCTACCCAAGCGCATGATGGAGGTGATCAAAGGAGAAAGTCTGCTCAATGACGCGACCGGCCTGGTCAGCTACCAATTTGCCGTGGCCGCCACCGTGACTGGTGGCTTTTCCTTCTGGCAAGCATTTTCGCGATTGAGCTATGTCGGAGTAGGTGGCGCCTTGATCGGCCTGGCTGTAGGCTGGTATTTGGCACGTATACGCTACAAACTCGATCACCGGCCGGTCGAGATCATCGTTTCTCTTTTGTCTCCTTATGTTGCCTATATACTTGCAGAGCACCTCCATGTATCTGGCATCATCGTGGTCGTCACAGCTGGCATCTTTTTGGGTTGGCATGGTCCGCGCATGCTCTCCTCTCAGACCAGGCTACACTCCACTGCCAACTGGGAGACTATCTCCTACATACTCAATGGTTTTTGCTTTTTACTCATGGGTATGCAACTCGAATCTATCTTAGAAAAGCTCAAGACCTATCCTCAAGCGCACCTGCTGATCTGGGTGACGACAGCGATACTGGCACCATTTGTAGTGCGCTTTGTCTGGACTGTCCTCATCGTGCGTTTTTATCTCAAAGCACGCAATATGAGTGGACCGACCGTCCGCAGCATATTTGTCTTTTCCTGGGCCGGGATGAGAGGCGTGGTATCACTGGCTGCGGCATTGGCCTTGCCTCTTACGACCTCTTCCGGCGCGCCATTTCCTCACCGAGATCTCTTGATCTTTCTCACTGTATGCGTGATTGCCAGCTCGCTATTAGTGCAGGGCCTGACACTGCCAGCAGTGGCGCGCAAGATGGGTATCGGCGCCGACGACGAAGCCGACGCGCGGGCCGAGGATGAGCGCAAAATGCGGCTATCGATGGCAAAAGAAGCAGTGAGGCGGGTCGACCAAGTAGCCAGGCTGAAAGAAATCGACCTGGACAATCCAGCCGTACAAAAAGTACTGGATCATCATCTCGAGCAAGCCGCCTATCATGCGGAGCTTGCTGGCGCATCAAAAGAAACAGGCCAATTGGCACGAGAGCTAGCTCTCGAGGCGATAAAAGCTCAGCGCAAATACCTCATCGATATGCGAGAAAAGCACGAAATAGCCGAAGAAGTCTTTAAGCTGCTGCAAAAAGATCTCGATTTTGAAGAAACGAGATTATTGCCGACAGAACTAAGCGAGTAGAGATGGATCCAAAACCGCACCGGCATTGATGACCTGGCCGGTATTATTGTCTATCACAGCCAAAAGAAAAGGCCGGTTAAACTCCATGCTAAACTCCGCCGGACCTGCATAGGCCGGCACCAGCTGAGGACTGGCATCCGAGATCTCATTTACCTTAAGGGCAGCAGCATGAAAGAAGCCCCCAAGCGAAAGATCAGGAGCGATAA
>Ga0233436_1001647_pt1 | contig 17919 bp, 17 predicted proteins | sample SI_122_August201_2_FD_182723 | JGI IMG/M metagenome (GOLD analysis project Ga0233436, IMG submission 182723) | Seawater microbial communities from Saanich Inlet, British Columbia, Canada - SI_122_August2016_150_MG | ecosystem: Environmental > Aquatic > Marine > Inlet | place: Canada: British... | reverse complement strand
TAATTCTACTGTTTACCGCCCAATTCTCCAATTTTGCCAGGCATGAATTCCTTCAATATACATTCTATTTGCGGTGTAATAATTGGTTTTCGATTTTTCGTTGCCCAAACAAAATGATAAAACAATCGATAATAAGCATTTGACATAATATATATTTATTTATTAATTTCAACCCGCATCCCTGTTCACAGGGATTTGCTTTCACTAGCCTGGGGGTTGCACCCCCAGGCGGCTTTCTACTTTTATTATGTCAATCAAAAATTATAAATCCAAGAAAAATGTTATCCCCACTCGGCAGAAAAACAAAAAAACAATTTTCCCCATGGAATACAATATTTAAACCTGTCGTCTATGCTCGACAATAATTATTGTATCAAAAAACCCTCGACAATGTTGTCGAGGGTTTTTTATTTTTTACCTCCTCCTTGCTTCTACACTAAATCATATTTAAAAGTTGCTGTGCTTGTCTTGTTATCTGAATTCTTTTTTCAATCAATCCATTGATTATTAGCAGCGCAGAAATAATATTAAATTGCACAGAACCAACGCTTCCTCCAAAATCAATATCATGTTCTGCAAATTCAATATCTCTTGCTGGTATAACGTCCTGACCGCTCCAGTCTTCAATCATTACCACTCCCAAAACAGAAATCCTTCCTTCCCACTCAATAACAAATAGACACCCTGGACTTCTGGGTGTTCCCCCCGGAACTTTGCAATAATCCAACTTATTTCGAATTTGATAAACAACCGCCAGTCCTTTTCTATGTTTCACCCCATCAGTATCAGTAAAATTTTTCAACTCGGCAAAACTTCCATCCGGAACCTCTAGCAGTTCCGGCCAAGTTTTAATTTGTTCCATTTGTCACCTCGTATATTTACATTTCAAAAAATCAGCTCCAAATGCGAAAACCTTACCTTCAGCCGTTGAATCCATTCCCATGACCGTTCTCTCTTTATCTGCCGGGCAATAAATTACTTGCTCGTAAACAAATACTCCGGGTTTATCCGCCATAAAGGCTAGATAATTAAAAGCAATACTAAATTTATCTCGTTGCTGTAATGTACTGTAAATGATGCTGTCACTCGGAATCATTTCCAAAAATTGTTCCTTGCTCTCCAGCTCTACTTCCGCCAACCCAACGCCAACCCCCACACCAACACCACGGGAAACGTATTCTGTTTTTTCTTTGGTATTAAAGGCATCTTTAACATCGATTGATTGAGGAATTTCTTTAACAAAATCGACTTGCTCGTACAAAGGATTACTCTTCAAAGCGTGAACATGAATTTCATGATAGTTCAAAACAGAAAAAACAAGAAAAAATACACCCAAAATAGCTGCCATGGGATCCTTGTACACAAACGTAGCAACCACACATACTATCAGCATTACGGAAGACCCAACAAACATAGCAATAGGCATTTTCACCTCCAAGAAAAAACCCGACTTCACTGAAGCCGAGTTTTTGGGTTTTTATTTCACAAACAAATCTTCAGACCCAGCAAAGTTCTCGGCCAGTCAAATTCAGGTGCTTCAGAATCCATTGGAACCCAGGCCGCCCAGGCAGTTAACTTCCAAAAATGAAATTCAACCAGCGGGCCCACCCCGGCCGGCCGGCGATCTTTTAACCCAATCGTCAGCCACTTCATGGCTTTCCATCGGACAGTCAAATCATACCAAACTTGATCATGATCTCCAGCATAAGCCAGCCGGCCAGCCTCTACCATCCCAACAAAGGAAAACTTTTTTTTACTGAGAACCAACAAATATGAAGTTTGAAAATCCCAACCATCAATTCCTTTTCTCACTCCCACGGAAACTCCAACCTGTAACCAATCCAACGGTTGCCAGATCGGGCCCAAGTGCGCTTGTCCCCAAGAATTTTTCATCAGAAAAAAAGTTCGGATCTTCCAGTTATCGGAAAATCGATGAAACACTCCGCCATCAACAACCCAATTGTCATATACTTCCGTTGCCATTGTCTGAGTTTCAAAAAAAGTGTTGGTCTGAGCAGTAGCCACAGACGAACAAGTCAACAAAAGAACAAACGAACAAATCAACAAGATAACCTTTTTCATTGTTAGATCTCCGTTTTAGTTTTTTGAACAAGTCTCATTTTCCGAAATCGCAATTCCCAAGTGGCAATTGTCATAACAGCGGCCAAGAAGCAACCAAACATCATTCTATCCTGTCCGACATCAGCCGGATTATCAGCCCAAGTGATTGACAACATAATCAGAATACCCACAATCGATAACAAAAAACAACAAAGTTGTACAATCTTAAACATCATCAATTTGCGTTTCATAGTTTTTCTCCTTGTCAAAGGTCACTTAATACCGCATTATATCATACAAAAAATGACCTGTCAAGCTTTTTCTTGTAAATTTAGCTCAAAGGCAGTCATGATTAACGAGACAAAAAAATATATCATTGACAGTCTTACCTAAATTTGCTACGATAGAGTTGTCATATAAATCATGACAATATACAAATATGCTCAAAAATCAACTTAAAAACTTAGGCTTTACAGAAAATGAATCAAGTATTTATTTGGCTCTATTTGATTTGGGCAAATCCCGCGCCGGTCAAATAATCGAACACACAAGCCTGCATCGCAATCTTGTTTACACAGCTCTCGATAGTCTTGAAAATCGCCAGCTGGTAACTAAAGTTATGGTTAAAGGCGTGGCTGAGTTTTCAGCGAACTCACCTACTTCACTTATTGATGAAATAGATAATAAAAAACAGCTCGCCATACAAGCTGTTGAACAGTTGAAAAAAATGTCTAAGCAAGAAGAACGCGACATTAAAATTTACGAAGGCCTTGATGGCATTAAACAAGCTAGGTCAAGAATTTTGAACTTACCCAAAGGCAGTGAGTTTTTTGTCCTAGGTGCCAGCAAACTAAGTCAGACACCAGAACTGGAAAGTTTTTGGCGCGGGTTCCACAAGAAAAGAGAGGCTAAAGGTATAAAACAAAAATTGCTATATGAAAGCACAACTGATAAGAATGTCCTAGACAGCATTAAATGGCGAAACCAATTACCGAATATGGAATCCAGATTCTTGCCATTTGAAATTGATTCACCTTTTTGGTTTGACTTTGCCGAAGATCAAGTTAATCTTGGCTTTGCTGGCCAGGATCCGCTGACAATTAATATTAAAAGCCGTGACCTGGTCAATGGTTTTAAGAAATACTTTGAGTACTTTTGGGATCAACGAGTCCTAGTCAAAACTGGGGTTTCTGCTGTCAAAGAAGCACTTTACGAACAACTTAACTCTCTAGAGCCTGGCGAAGAATATCGTATACTTGGCGCTAAAGGCAAGGATTACCCACAAGGCGTGGATGAATTGTTTAATCAATTTCATCTGGATCGAATTAAAAAAGGCGTGGTAACAAAAATGATTTGTTACGAAGAATCCTATAACGGCTTACGAAAACGATTTGAAACCTGCGGTGACATTAGTGGAAAAATTAGTTTTCTAAAAAAATATACTTCTGAGACTCCTATTCCAATGCAAATTAATATGTACAAAGATAAAACATTTTTTATTTTGTACGAAAAAACACCAGTTGTCGTTTATTTTGACAACCCTGTCATTTCCCAAACTTTTAATACTTACTTTAATGACATCTGGGACCAAAAAGTAACTACCAAGACCGGAACAGCAGCTTTTCATGATGCAATGTACAATCTTTTAGATGAATTAGAAGCTGGTGATGAATATTATATCCTTGGTACCACCGGCAGACAGCTTGATGAAGACGAAAATATTGCAGCTTTCTATAATAAATTTCACAAAGCCAGAATAAAAAAAGGTATTAAAGTAAAAATGCTTTGTTATGAAGAAGCTTACAAAAATATAAAAAATCGTTTTAATATTGAAGATCCAAAGGGCTTACTGAGTAAATTAAAAATATATACTACAGCCTCTGCTAACCCAATGCAAATTTGCCTTTACAAGAAAAAAGCTCATATTATTATTTATGAAAAAGAACCAACTGTAATTTCTTTTGACAAACCAGAAGTATTTGAAGGTTTTAAAAATCAATTTGATAAAGCTTGGGATCAAAAAATACAAGTTTATCATGGCCGAGAAGGATTAAGAAATGTTATACGGAAAGTTTTAGATATGGGTGACTATGTTGCAATCGGCGGAGCTGAGAAAATTGTTGATGCCCTTGGCGCAGATTTTTTTCGATGGTGGCAAAAAGAAAAAAGAAAACGTGGAATTAAAACTAGGGTAATCATGGGCAGTCATCACAAAAAGACCCCGTCAGTAACTGACGCTTTTGCAGAATTTAAATTTGTACACGAACATGAAGCGCCAGGAGTAACCTTAATTTTTAAAGACAAAGTAATTATTCTTTCTCTCGAAGGAGAACCTGCTGCCTTTATTATTGAAGATAAAACTCTAGCCAAAACCAACCGACAATACTTTGATGAGCTTTGGAATAAAGATACTTATATTTTAAAAGGCGTAAACGCGGTTGGTGATCTTTTTAATGAAATGCTTCAATACGAACAAGCTGATCTAATCGGCGCTCGCGGATATTTTATTGATAAAAGACCCGAGTTCACTAACGACTGGGAAAAACGCGCCATTAAAAAAGGATTTAAAATGCGCAACATTGTTGCCGCCGACTCAAAAGGACATCGTATTACGAAATTTCCATTTGCAAAAACAAAATATACTCTTAAAAAGGAATTTTCAAACTTAAGCGTGTTCTGGATTTTTGGAAACAAAGTAGCAATCAGCAACTGGACGAAAAAGGACCCCATCGTAGTTGTTATTGAGAACAAACATGTACACGATATGTATAAACAGCAATTTGAGTCGCTGTGGAATCAGTAATGTTAGAATTCAATTAAATGAAAAGCTCAACGACTTGGTCGCTGAGCTTTTTCGTTTTACTATCTGAAAATTAAACTAAAGTAGCCAGTTCCTCGTGTAACCAGTTCCATCAAATCATCTAAACGCTCCCTAAGCAATTGTAAACCTTCAATGTCACCATCGTCTAAACGACAATCTAGAACTTCATCCAAAGTTTGGCGTAATAGTGAACGATTTCTCTCAATCCGACTGCGCAACTGTAAGTGTAGATTATATCCTTGTCGAGAATCGTGATAATGCTCAAACATAGCAAAAAACCGGATTGTATAACGAACTAGTTCAGCATAACCATAGTTTCCATCATCACTAATTGCATCATAAAAGCTATGCAATCTGGTCAATTCTTCCATATTGGTTATTCCAGCCAATTCCGCTAATTCCTCTTGATCTAATCTAGTCACTTCTGCAAATTCTGGATATTGTTGTCCACAAAATTCTGCAAACTCTTGTCTTACCGATCGCTGACGATTAATAATTTCATCAATGTCATACCCGTAACTTTCTACCCAAGCTAGAAAACTCTGATAATAAGACCTCCTTTCTCGACAAGCCAGTTGTCTCACTAATCCCCTAACAAATTCCTGTCCATTGCGATTATCATCATGATCGCGAACCTGTTGCCAATAACTTTCTAATTCTGCTTGCAATTCATTGAACGTCATCACTGCCTCCTTAAATTAAAAAAGAACATAACAAAAAACAGCTGTCCGTCAGAACAGCTGTTTTTTGTTTAAGAGTTAGATCACATTATCTTAAGCAAAAAGCGCCTGTTCTGACATGAACAGTCTTTTTGCCTTTCTTTACAATTGTAAGTGATAAGTAATCCATATTGTTTTATAACTATATACTATAACACACTGAATAATTTTGTCAAGGGGAGAAATAATAAAGAGCTTAACTCATGGAGTTAAGCTCTCTTTTTTTAAACTGAAGCTGACAATTCTGCTGGGATAATTACAATATTATTGTATTCGTTAAATATCATTTTTCCCCAGCTAAAACTGGCCGCGCCATCATGTTTGTAATCAAGCCAATTAACAAGCTCCATCACAATTCGCCTGTGCCAATTTAACCAAAACTCTTTTTCTCGATCATTTCCACTTGTGAAGTAATTCAGTAGAAACGGTGTCACAAAAATCTTTTTTCCACCAGCACAACTTTCAGTTAAATTTACTTGACCAGTTTTATCAAATCTAATGTTATCAGCAATGGCAGAGAACATACTATTCATATGTTGCCGAAACCTCTCCCTTAACCGAGCTTTTGACAATGGTTCTCCCAATCTACTCCAGGCTTGTGTTTGAGTTACATCCAATCTTTCAGATTGAATATTAATAGGAAAACGAAAAAACAACAATGGAGCGCATAAAAGACCTATTAACTTCTCCCTCCAAAGATTGTCAACCTGACTTTCAATGTACTTGTCCAAAATTTTATCGGACAAAACAAAATCGAATTCTTTAGTTTCTGTCATTCGATCCTCCTTTATTTTAATAGACTACTTCAAAACTAATCTCTTGTCAATAAAAAGACGCCCTGATGTTGAATCAAGGCGCCGTTATTGTTACTTACAAAATCCCGGATTGCGCAAACGAATACACACGCTACAAGTACAACGAGATGAATGTCCCTCCAGCGCCTGGCTAAAACTCTTCCCCATGTTCATGCCGATGCACACACTGCAAGTACAACGACCTGAATGGCCACTCAATACGCCAGCTCTACGAAGTGCTTCTTTTATCTGTGTATTTCGCGAACTCATCCTCAACCTCCTTAGGTGTAAACAATATAATTCAAATAACTAACAGACAATATATAATAGCAAATAAACAATTTTTTGTCAATATTAACAAAAAAGCTCCAACATTAGATGTCAGAGCTTTATGGTTTAACAATTTTCCAAAGCGAACTGTAAATCCTCTATCAATACTTCCGCCTCTTCTGCACCAACGGATAGGCGAATCAGGTTTTCAGTTATACCATATTTCAATTGTTCTTCTTCTCCCATACAAGCATGAGTAGTCGAAGCAGGGTGACAAAGAAGACTTTTAACTCCACCAAGGGATACCGCCAACAAGATATGATGTCTTTCCGCTAAGATATTCTGAAAACGGAAAATCCGCTCTCGGTCAAATCCCTTTAAATAAAAAGCAATCATAGCGCCTGGAGCTGTACATTGTTTTTTGAAAATTTCATAATACACATCTCCAGATTGCCACAAACCTGGAAAGTCCACGCGTTCTACCAAGTGGTGCTGTTGCAAAAATTCAGCAACTATCTGCGCTCTTTCGGACTGAGTATTCATACGGATTGCATAGGTTTTCAAGAAAGTCAGCAAGAGCCAACATTCAAACGGATGAAGAATGCCACCAAAATCACCACGCACTCTTTCAATGTCCAGGATTAAATACTCCCTTCCTTTTCGAGCCAAAACAGCTCCACACAGAACATTACTGTGACCACCCATGTACTTGGTACCAGAGTAAACAATCAAATCAACATGTTCACTGATTTCAAAAGGCGTTTGCAACGCTCCCATGAACGTATTATCAACGACCACAATGCAATTAGGATTGGATTGCTTAACAGCTGCTGCTACAGCATCTATGTCTACCATAACTAAAGTTGGGTTGGTTGGCGTTTCCAAAAACAAAACGTCCGGACCAAAGCCAAAATCAGGCACACCATCTCGCGCATCATATTCATTAATCGCAAAATCAGACATGTGGCCAAAAAACCTAGCCATCATGTGATGTGTTCCACCATAAATTGGATTTAAGCAGGCAATCACTCCACCATTAGGAAGTAATCCCCATATCGTGCCAAAAATCGCTGACTCGCCACTGGCAAAAATCGCAGCTGCTCCAGAACCTGGTTCAATGGCTGTCAGTCGCTCTTCAACCATAGCCGCATTAGGGTGACTCATTCGTGAATAAACAAAATCACTTTCCTCAGCATAAGGATTCTTAAATGCAGCAGCTGCCGCTTCTGCACTGGGAAAAACATAGGTTGTGGCCGGATACATTGGTTCCGCGGCTGAACCATAACTCTCCCTAAACCGAAAACCAGCGTGAATAGCCTTTGTTGACAAACGCCTGTCTGCTTTTTTCTCATCCATTGAGTCCTCCTGAGAAATGATTGGTAAAGATCTAAGGTCAACCCAAGATTATCATAAATATAATCAGTTGTAAATGTCCTTTATATACCTCTTGACAAATACAGTAAATGATACTACACTTAAATTTGGCCTTTAACATTAAACCCCTTTACAGGAGCCAAGAATGGGAATTTCGACAATGTTGTTGATCAATGACGACACTGAAGACGCAGTACAGATGCAAGAAAGACTTCCTGAAAATTTAGAGATTCAAATTGCCAGTCAAGCAGCAGCTCAACTACTTCAGTCTTACAATTTTGATTTCATTGTTATTGACAATGATGCCAATGATCTCAAGGTCGCGAAAGGTCCAGAAACCTTAAAGCGCATCATAGAAGTTGGTACAAGTGCTAGGATTTTCTATACAAGCTTCCAACCAGGCTGGGTAGGCAGCGACGTCCATAAAAACAGGCTTGTTCAAGTAGTAAAAACTGACGAATTACTAGATATCCTAGCCAAAGAATTCTACTTTGAATTGCGTCCTGCTCCAACAAAGGATGAAACAGATCCTCAAATCACTCTGATTATTTCATACAACCCGATTGAAGGGTATGAGGAAGGCGTCTACTGCGACGGGAAATTAATCATTCTATCTTTCCCCAAAAACGCCGGCGACAAAGCACAAAGAGTTCTGAGACAAAAGCTTCAAGAAATTTACAGAACCTTTGAGTGGCGTACCGATCGTGACCTGATCAAAAACATTTTTGTTTACGATGGCGTGAATGGAAATGACTGGCCAGCGCGTCTGGCTTCAGCACTCGGACACGATGTTCGCATGAAGGTCCAGTTGGTTGCTTGTCATTGTGACTGGAAACGAAAAGTACGAGATGCCAGCACCTACTACGTAGACCTTCACAAATGTGAATGTTCAGGTAGTACCACTCTTGGAGCAATTGCAGATATGATTTTGGGAGTCATACGTCCCAAAATCAATTATGCCACAATTCCTGTTCCAAGAAAAACAATTGAAAACGGCGCGGAAAGATATAGCGTCTAAAACAACAAAGCCCTGTTCCAACGGAACAGGGCTCTTTTTTTACCAGAACCATTTTTAGCTGTAAATAAAAAAAAGGCGAAGATATACATCCTCGCCTTTTTTTACTTATTTTAATTTCTTCCTCTTCAGTAACAAAGAATTCATCACCACCGACACACTTGACAGAGCCATGGCCAATCCAGCGAATTCTGCGCGTAAAAGACCGAGTGCCGCAATTGGAATCCCAATACTGTTATAAAACAGGGCCCAAAACATGTTCTGTTTTATTTTACTCAAAGTCATTTTACTGAGTTTAATTGAACGGACTGCGTCGTTCAAATCATTTTTCACTAAAACAATCCCACCAGTTTCAATAGCAATATCAGTTCCAGCGCCCATAGCAATCCCTAAATCAGCTTGTGCTAAGGCTGGAGCATCATTAATTCCATCACCAACCATAGCGACCATTTTACCTTCAGCTTGAAGCTTCTTAATCTGCTGGGCCTTTTCTTCAGGCATAACTTGCGCTAATACTTTATCAATTCCAACCTGATTGCCAATTGCCTCAGCTGTTCGCTGGTTATCACCAGTAAGCATCACCGTTTCAATTCCCATTTCTCTTAATTTTTCAATTGATTGTCTTGAAGTTTCCTTAACAACATCAGCAACCGCAATTAACCCAGCTACTTCCTTAGCAATGGCAATAATCATAACTGTTTTACCCTGATCTTCAAGCTCGAGCTTTTGTTTTCTAACTTTTTCATCAAACAAAATATTATTTTGTAACATTAATTTCTCTGTACCAATTAAAACCTCTTGGCCATTTATTCTTCCCTTAACACCCATACCAACAATAGCATCAAACTCACCAGGTTCAGTTAATGAAATTTTTTCCTCCTTTGCCTTGTTTACAATTGATTCAGCCAAAGGATGCTCTGAGTTTTTTTCTAATGAAGCAGCAATACCCAAAATATCTGTCCTTTTGTATTTGTCATTTGTCATTTTTATCTCTGTTACTTCCGGTTCACCTTTAGTCAACGTACCGGTTTTATCAAACACTACAACCTGAACCTTATTTGCAATTTCCAAATACTCACCACCTTTAATTAAAATCCCACTTTCTGCGCCTTTACCAGTACCAACCATAATCGCAGTAGGCGTAGCTAATCCCAGAGCACACGGACAGGCAATAACAAGGACAGCAGTAAAAATCATTAAAGCCTTTACAAAAACCACTCCAATTAAAAAGTACCAAATTAGAAATGTAATTATTGCAATCACAACTACGGTCGGCACAAAATAACTTGAAACCATATCTGCAAATTTTTGAATAGGCGCTTTTGACCCTTGAGCATTTTGCACAAATTGAATAATTTGCGATAGCATAGTATCCGCCCCGACTTTTGTAGCCTTGAACTTGAAGCTACCAGTTTTATTTATGGTTGCACCAATAACCAAGTCTCCTGCTTTTTTTTCTACTGGGATGCTTTCGCCAGTGACCATCGCTTCATCAATACTTGAATGCCCATCTATTATTTCACCGTCAACAGGAATTTTTTCACCAGGACGAACTAAAATAATATCTCCAACTTTAACTTGTTCAATTGGAACATCTTTTTCTTGACCATCAACAATTATTCTAGCTGTTTTTGCACCAAGTTCCATTAATTTTTTAATAGCCTCACCGGTTTTTCCTTTGGCCCGTGACTCTAACCATTTACCAAGTAAAATAAATGTAATTAAAAGTACTGAAGTTTCGAAAAAAACATCTCCGGCAATGAAAAAAGTAGTAGCTATACTATAAAAATAGGCGGCACTTGTTCCAAGCGCAACCAAAGTATCCATGTTCGCCGTTTTGTTTTTTAAAGCAAAAAAAGCTCCTCGATAAAACCTCGCGCCCAGAACAAACTGAACAATTCCAGCCAAAACTAATTGTGCAATTTTGTTTTCAATGCCTTTGCTCATCATTACCATGCTTAAAACAAAAACCGGCATTGCAACTACCAAACTTACAAGAAAATAATTTCGATCTCTATTGGCTTCTCGAATACCAGGTGCTTTACTATACTGAGGACCCGCATTATTCTTTATGTTATTATACTCATCCACTCCATAGCCTGCTTGCTTAATAGAATCTTCCAATTCACCTTTCTTCACCTCTTCCGAATATTCAACAACAGCTTTTTCATTAACATAATTAACCACGGCAGACTTTACTCCAGGGATTTTTTTTAATTTTTTTTCTATGATCAGAGCGCAAGACGAACAATGCATTCCCGAAATTCTAAGCTCTTCTTTGGACATACTCAATTATCTTATTTTCTAATTATTAAATTATAAAATGAATGTTGACAACCAACGATTTCAACCTTGAATCCATTTTTTTCAAATATTTCCTTTAATCGTTTTGGTGAATGAAACCTACTCCCCATCAATAAAATCTTTTCAGCAATTTTCAAAATAAATCCACCAAAACTTCTAGGATTTATTTCTTCCACAAAAATACTTCCGCCATCCTTCAAAACTCTCTTTATTTCCTTAATTGCTTGCGCTTGATCCTGAAAATGATGGAAAGCATCAATTATAAGCATTTTGTCGAATGAATTATCTGGAAAAGGAATCTTTTCTACTACGCCAAACTTACACTTTATTCCCTTTTTTCTACATTGCTTTAACATCTCTTCTGATGCATCGAGCACTATCATTTCATCTACCTGCCAAGAAAGTATCTTAGCAATTCTCCCAGTTCCACCAGCCAAATCCAGCACCCTATCTTTCTGATTGAAGAACTTTTCTTTTTTGACTGATTTAATTATCTTCTTCTTGCCTGAAAAATGAATCATTTCGTAAAACGGTGCAGTTATTTCAAAAAATTTTATTTTTATTGACATATTTATTCAACTTAACCACCACAACCACAGGATGGCTGGCCACAAGAACCACCACACGCACCACCACCGTCACATGTTGTGTTCAAGCTATTATCTTGAATTTCCTTAACTTTATAGGGAGCTCCACCGCTTGCCGGTTTATTCACCGAACTTGAGCTATCTGTTACTATAAACTTACCTCTAACCATCCCCATCCAACAACTAAATGATAAATCTCCAACTTTTGTAGGAGTAAATTGAATTACATTTGTACCGTATTGTAATTTTTTCTTAATCCCAAGATCAGGTACAATAATTTCATTAGTACAGCCGGTCATTTGTTTAACATTGATAGTCCACTTGACAGGAACACCCTTTTTGATTGTAAAAACATTTGGTGAATATCCTTTGTAGTCGACCGTCATCACAACTTCCTGAATATTTGCTTTTGTTATCGTTGAACCATAATCCTTACTCCAACCCAAATCAAGATTAATGCCCGAAATAGTTAAACCAGTCAAAAGAGTATAAAAAGCAAAAATTAAAACAACAAAACCCATCACTTTTTGGAAAACAATCATTTTTTTATTCTGGAGTCTAGAAGCTGTGATACCAACTCCAATTAAAATTGGAGCGGTGCCAAGGGCAAACAAAAATAAACTCAATCCACCCAGCCAAAAACTTCCGACCGTGATTGCAAAAAGCTGCATACTTTGAGTAAATCCACATGGAAGAAAAAACGTAAAAGCACCAAGTAAAAAAGGAGTGGCTTTGTGCTCTGAGTTTTTTAACTTATTCCAATACTTCATTGTTTTCTTTGGTAGCCTAACTCCAAACGAACTTGGAGATGGTAGAAAACCTAAAATATTAAGTCCCAACAAAAGCATAACCAAAGCTACAAAAGTTGTCAGCCAACCATTAAAAGCTGAAGATATATCAAACCAACTACCTATTACTCCTAATAATCCGCCAAGAACAAAGAAACAGGCTAGCCGCCCAATATGAAAATGTAAATGTGGCTTAACGTTTTTTTGATAAAAGTTGCCTTTTGCTTGATACTTGGAAGCAAAAGAAACTACCACTCCGCCAACAACTGCCAAACAAGAAGACAAAGATGCAACTATTCCGATCAAAAAGGCAATTCCCAAGCTAACATCCGTTGTGTCAAACCCAACTAACCCCCAAACATCAAATAAACTAAGAACTTTATAGGCTAATACAATAAAACCAACTGTAAGTAACGAACAAAACCATTGCAATGGTGTCGCCCTGTTTTTACTGAAGAATTTTTTTTCTAAATTCTCACCAATTTCATATCCTAGCTTCTTAATTTCTTCGTTTACTCTATTTTCATCTGGCTCAACATCTTCAAAATGAAGCTCGATGTGCCTTTTCTTGTGACTAGCTTTAACTAATTTCACACCTTCAATTTTTTGCAATTCTTCTTCTAGTAAATTTTCACAAGAAACACAAGTCATCCCATGAACTTTTATAATTTTGCATTTTTGATTTTTCTCACTTTTTTTTGTTTTCATATTAGAAATGACCTTTTAAATCTTTTAAATCAAGTTTCTCAATGATTAAATCATTACCAATGACTTTTAAATTTGGATTGACCGGCACAGGGTTACAACCACCTTTTTCGGTGGCTATTTTTTCCAAAGGATACTTATTACCGCAAGTGTTGCACACCATATTATTTCCTTCCTGACGGAACCCCATTTTCGCATCAGCACAAACCTGGCAGGCATTCCCCGCAGCACGATATATTCCGTTTTTGTCTTTAACTACAAAAAAGTAAACCATGTCACCATCTAATTCCACATTATAATAATGAGCCTTACCATCATCAAAAATCGCTTTACTTAATTTAATCTGATCATTTTCGAAAATAACTGGATCTCCGGCCTCTCCAGTAAAGGTCGCTTCTTGGGGCTTGACTGTAGGTTTTGGTTGAATTGACTTTTGAAAAGAACTTGCACTGGAGGTTTTACTTTCAGAGCTTGATTTGGCAGCTGGCTTCTCAGTACAACCACTTACAACTCCAGCGACCAACAGCACTAATACAAAAATCCATACTTTGTTTTTCATATTTACAATGGTATTATTTATTGGTTAATTTACTTACTCTTAAAATTTCATCAATCATTTGCTGTTTTTGTTTACTATTTTTTGTAGACATAGCCTTTTTAAAACAGCTATTTAAATGCCCCTCCATTAAAAGATGGTGAGCTGACTTCAAAAGACCAATAGCTGCTAAATTTTGTTGCATAATATCTACGCAATACTTATCCTCCTCTGTCATCTTGGAAATTTTCGCCAAAAGACTTTTCGCTTTTTTAAAATTAATCAACGCTTTTTCTTTTTTACTCATAATTTTTATTGTATATTGATTATTAGGTCTTTGATATTCACGACACCCCCACCCCAGGTGTGGGTACATAATACTCCATTAAAAAATTACTGTCAACTACTATTGGGGATAACCAAAAAAGAGGCCTTTCAGCCTCTTTTTTTATCTACCTTTTATTTTTTACACTTATCGTCTTTACAGTGACATCCGACTAGCACCCAAACTCCTGATACAATATATCCCCAAACATAGGCCTGGATCGCGCCCAAAATGAAACTGAGAGTATTCATTCCTTCAAAGCCGAAAAAGGACATCCTTAGCATACTTAAATGCATTGACTGTTCAACTGGTCGAATATAATACCAAAGAAAACACAACACGAACATTACTAGAAAAAATAAGCCAATATGGTTAGCACGTTTCCAATAAGAACATTTTCCACCCTTCATAAAGTTATATATTAATAATTAAATTTACTTAACTGTTTTCTCCGCCGCCTGCAGATCCAAAGATAAAGTCTTGGATACCCCATCATCTCCCATGGCTACGCCATAAAGTGCATCTGCTACGTGCATAGTAACGCGATTGTGGGTAATGATGATAAACTGAGCCTTATACGACAACTCTTGCAATATGGCACTGAACTTATGTGAATTAGACTCATCTAAGGCAGCTTCAACTTCATCCATTACAATAAATGGTGAAGGGTTGCTATCAATAATAGCGCAGATCAAAGCCAATGAGGTCATAGTTCTTTCCCCACCAGACAACACAGCAATATTACTTATCTTTTTGTTTGGGGGTGCAACCATAATTTCAATTCCAGTGTTTAATAGCTTGGACTGTTCTTCTGGCAAAAGCTCCTCGACCTCTGCATCGGTATCATCAGAAGAATCGTGAAGATTCAAAGTTAGATTTTCGCCAACTTCATTTTTTTCTTTTCGTTCTTTTTGAATTAACTCCAACTTGGCCTTCCCTCCATCAAAGATTTTCGTAAAATATTTTTCAAATGCTTTGTTTATTTTTTTGAATGAAGCATTGAACTGTTTATTAATAATAACATCCAACTCTTTAACAATCTTCTCTAGATCGTTGATCGCTTTTTCTAAATCTTGCGCTTGCACGCTTAAAAACTCGTACCTTTCTGCAACTTCCTTGTGTTCCGCAATTATTTCAGGATCAATCCCTCCAATTTGCTCCAAATTATGTTTTAGTTTACTTATTTCAAACCAAAGCTGGTCAAGATTAAGAATCTGCTCATCAGCCTTCAATGTTTCTAATTTAAAATCTGGTCCCAGTTCCTGAACAATTTCTTTATCAAGCTCTTCTTTCTTGGTTTCTAGTTTGGCAAGGGAAATGTTGACATCATTGACCTCTCGGTTAACATCATTCAATTTCATCTGGTATTTTTGCATTTGGCCTTGCAATTCAAAAACTTCATTTTTTTTCTTTTCTTCATCTAAATTGAATTGGTCAAGTTTTTTTCTAACTTCCGCAACTTTTTCTTCAATTTTTTCCAATTGCCTTTCAAGTTCCTGCTTCTTACTTGTTAGATTTTTTAACAACACTGCCTGATCTTTTGGCGCTACCTGATTTTCTGAAATCTCATCACTGATTTTTTCTTTTTCCTTAGTTAGGTCAGCAAAATCATGATCCAATCCCTTTTTCTTGGTTGAACCAACCTCTACCTCAACTCTCAGATCATTTACCTGTAGTAGCAAACTCTGCTTTTGTTTAACGAAGTCTTCAATCTTCTGCTTTAATAATGCAATTTCTTTTAATTTTCCTTCCTGAGAAACCAAACGTTGTTCTTGACTAGCAATTTGCCAAGTTATAGCAGAACCCTTGTTGTAACCCCCACGCATTGCTCCAGATTTTTCAAGAATATCGCCATCCTGGGTAACCATTCTGGCCCGGCCTACTCCAATTTGCTTAGCATGTTCTACATTATCAACAACAACTGTGGTGCCAAACACAAACTGGAATGCCTTTTTGTATTTTGGATCAAAACCAATCAAATCAACCGCAAATCCAATAGCTCCCGTCTCCTCTAAAACTCTTTTTGCTTCCGTATTTGGCGAATATACCTGTAATTTATTTAACGGCAAGAAAGTAACTGTTCCCAATCTATTTTCTCTTAAATAATTTATACACTTAACGGCAACTTCGTCGCTTTGGACCACAACGGCCGACAAGCGATTGCCAGCAGCTACAGCCAACGCTGTTTCATAAGCTTTGTCTACATTAGCTAAGTCACTAATAGTCCCATATATCCCCTTAATAGAATCTTTTTGTCTCATAACAGCCTTAACCGCTTCCATCCCAACCGAATATCTACCACCACTTCGTATTTTCGATAAATCATTCTCAGCAGCTCGTAAATTATTGTTCAAAACAGTTAACTGACCACTTAGCTCATGAATTTTAACTTCACTCTTTTCCAGCTCTTGTTTTTTATGTTCTAGTTTGGTTTCTAAATTATTCAGACTTTCTTTTATCTCATTTACACGTTTGCCTATTTCCTCTTTCTTGTTTTCCAACCAAGATAAATTTTGTTTTCCAACTTTTACATACTCCAAACTCATCTTCCCCTTGATCGTTGATAAATCTTTTTGAATTTCGTTCTTATCAGCCTGTAGTCGGTTGTAATCTTTTTGTAAATTATTGAAAATATCTTTACGTGACTCTGCTTTAGCAAGTTTTGCCAAGTTAGCCTGAACTTGTTCTAGTCTTTGCTCCAGATCCTGTTTCAAGGCATCTTTTATACTGAATTTCTCTTCAAATTGCTGGCGATCACGTTGCATGTTTTTCCAAATATAACCATAATATTTTTTCTGTTGCTGACGGAGTAATGTTTCAACCTCTTTTCGTTTTTCTAATTTTTTAATTTGTCTGGTTAGGAGTCGGAGTCGTGGCTCTAACTCAGCTAAAATTTTATTTGTCTGATCCAGATTTGTCCTCGACCGGCGTAAACGATTTACTGACTGATCACGTTTAATCTGATATTGTTTAACTCCGGTAGCTTCATCAAAAAAATCTTTTCTTTCAAACGCTGAAACATTAATAATATGATCTACCATACCCTGACCGATAATACTATAACTTCTTTGTCCAAAATTCGCCTTGGCCAACAAAATTAAAATATCATAAAGACGAACCTTGCTTTTGTTTAATAAATATTCTGTTTCTCCATTACGATAAACTCTACGAGTCAACACTACTTCTGTATAATCAATAGGCAGTTCATTATCTTCATTATTCATAATCAGAGATGCCTCTGCAAAGCCTTGCCGGGCCCTTGTTTCACTACCACCAAAAATAACATCATCCGACTTCTTACAACGAATCAACTTTAAGCTCTGCTCGCCCAAAACCCACCTAATTGCATCTGCTACATTAGATTTCCCAGATCCATTGGGCCCAACAATAGCTACAATACTTTTGGCAGCAGAGTCATGATTTGATTTTGCGGAAAACTCAAAAGTAGTCTTCTTCGCAAAAGACTTAAATCCTTGAATTTCTAATCGTTGTAAATACATACTCTGATAAAATTCTAAATCCTAAATTCTAAGCACTAAACAAATACAAAACTTTAAAATCCAAATTTTTGAATTTATTTAGAATTTAAATATCGGGAAGTTCGAATATTCATCAAAAGGT
>Ga0233436_1001632_pt1 | contig 18085 bp, 9 predicted proteins | sample SI_122_August201_2_FD_182723 | JGI IMG/M metagenome (GOLD analysis project Ga0233436, IMG submission 182723) | Seawater microbial communities from Saanich Inlet, British Columbia, Canada - SI_122_August2016_150_MG | ecosystem: Environmental > Aquatic > Marine > Inlet | place: Canada: British... | reverse complement strand
TTGAATTGAGAGCCATTCCACTACTTGGTGCCGGATGGATACCGTGGAACGTCTCCGTATTTGATCTCAAAAAAGAATTAAAATCCGTGCGACAGGAAAGTGACAACTTGATTCACTCCACGACACTACAGGAAGTGATTGCGGTTCATGGAAAATCTCTTCACCAGATTAACAAACCCATCCACATCAGCTTGGAATGATGAACCAGATAAAATTGCTGACGATGATTTCTATGGCTATGACGGTACTATTGAAATATCTGTCTAGCGTCGAAGTTATCGCGTTTATCATTGGCGCAATGGCTCCAGAATGGGATCAGGTGACAAGTACTACATAAAAACTCGATGAAAAAATAAATATTAAAAATATCTATAATTTACTTTTTAAATTAATTTCTTTGATTACTTATAACTGCTATCTTCTCATAGCGGTCATTCCTTACAGGCTGTAGGGTGCGTCGGGTGCGTCGGGTTCGTGGCGTTAGCGGTCATCTATAGCTCAGCTATTGTTTGTTTATAAAAAGCTATTTCAATACCAAAAAAGTAAATATTGTAAAATATAAGTAAATGCCACTCGTTCCTGCCCCCTATTTATTATATTAGCTCTCAATCATTTCTTAGATAACTTAAGTATTCCCCTTTTTGGCTTGCTCTTTTTAGATTGGTTAAGAATAGATGAGAAAACTTCCCCTGACTTTACCTCCTCCAGATTACTCGAGCTTTTTTTAATCGGCCAAACTTTTTGAACTTTCCTACCAAACCCTCCCCATTGACTGGATAGAAAACTCGATAACCTTTCAAGATTCTCTTTATCCCTTGTCAGGAATCCGATCGGAATTGGATATTCGCAATCATCGCTATCCAAATAATTGTAAAGAACACCTGCAATAACTCCAGGCCAAATAAACACCTCAAGTGCAGCCATCTCTTCCCCGAAAGAAATGCTATAGCCATGATCAAACACGTTTCTATTATTCCCCCTGGTCAACCTCCATTTAATTTGCTTTAGGTTTTCATACTTCCCATTTATTATTACATTAATTTCACTTTTCCCTTCAATTGCTGATGTAGCCTCCCTTCGCAGCCCAGAAATCAAACTAAATGTTTCTTCCTCCCTACCCCACAATTCATTCGATGGTTTTTGCCAAAATATTTCATTCGGGAAATCAGTGCCGCCATCATCTGATAAATCCCTATCAGAGATTGACTTTCTAATCAGATCCATAAAAAGGTTTGCGTTCTCGTCGGCAAAAAAAGCACCCACCAATGGAATAGTTGATTCTTCAGAAAAATCGTCATCACGATATAATTGAATACGTTCCAACAATGAACTTATATCAAGCTGGTGACCATGCATGAATTCAGAAAAATACGAGAAACCAAAATTTTCATTTATCAACCAACTTAGATCTTTACCAAATTTTGACTTGCCCTTTAGCGTTTCAATAGCATTAGCGACCTCATGGATGATCTGGTAACGCTTCTCTTGTGCTGCATCAGAATCAAAACCCGGGTATCTATGGTTGACCTGGTTCGGGTTTTCTGGAGTCACGTAAAAGTCAACACTTAACGGAAACTTGAAAGTATCCCCTGATTCAACAGAAGAAATGCCATAAATTGAAAGCTTTGCCCTTTCCTCATTACTGATTCCATTTTTATAGGTTTCAACATACTCATGGAATGATGCTGCAAAAACTTCTTTTGCGATATCTCGCGACCTAGAAACCTTTTCTGCATCTGCACTTTCAAGATCGTGGAAACATCGATAGCTATCCGTACGACGGACAAAGTGAATAATACTAAAACTGATAAAATCGATAGCAAACTTTTCATTCCATTTCTCTACAGATTGGATCATAGGTTCCTGCTTGTCACCTTCGCCAAACAGTTTCTTACCTCCATCGGATAAAGATATATCCCCACCTACCATATCAATAAGACCAGCGTCCTTCAGGTCTGTTACAAGAAACGAAAACTCCCTGTCAGTAAAGCCAAAATAATGTTGAAGCGCTTCTATGTTGCACCGATTAATTACTCGCAAATACTTTAATGCAAACTCTTTGACCAAAGGTAATCGTTCTTTATTAGATACCGTCAACCTAATCGAAAATCTTCTGCATGGAACATTGAATGTTTGCCGTCCGATATGAATTTCAGTCATGACATCTATCCTCACAATTTATTATCAACAAGCGCGAATGAACCATTCAACTCACTTTGTTTCTGTATATAGCGATAAACAGATGAAGGAGGCGTGTCGAGTTCAGCCCACATTTGCGAAGAACCAACAATTATTAGACGCTCCATGGCACGAGAGATCGCCACATTCACACGCTCATGTTTTGATAGAAATCCGGTGTCATGTTTATGATTATTCCTAACTAGGGATAATATAATAACCAGGTTTTCTTTACCTTGGTAACTATCTACCGTATCTACTTTTATTAAATCGAAAAATTCTTCAGTAAAGTTTCTCTGTCGAATCTGTCGAAACAGCTCCCGTTTCTGGCCCGCATAGGTACAAATAACACCTATAGGCTGATCTCCCGTTTTATTAAACTCTTTCCCTATGCTTACGAATTGTTCAGACGCCTCAAGCTCTTTCAAGATCTTTAGGATGGTACTTATCTCACCAAAGTTAACAAAACTGGTCCCAGATCTTCCACCTGGGAGAACCTCCCGTTTTTCCTTTGAACTATTACCCAGGTGGGCCGTGTCCCACCAGATAACATCAGAACCAAATGGGTTATTTAAAACACCATCATCAATCATAAAGCTATCTTTCTTTGTCTCAAGTGGAATGTCATAAAAGATATCTGAAACCATTTTTGCTATTGTAGATTTCATTCGATATTGCTGATTGAGAAATTGCATAGCAACCTTACCAAATTGATTTTCAACCACCCGTCTAAAATCAGAAATCTGAAGTTTCCCTCTGTCATAAGCTGGCAGCCGACTCATGGCTGCATCAATGACTTCATGCGTATACATTGGCGGTAGTTGTTGATGGTCACCAACCATCACTAAACGCTGAGCTGTTTGAGCAGGTACCGCGATTTCCCCTGCACTGCAACGAGCGGCCTCATCTATTATCACCCACTCATAAGTATGTTTTGTAATATTCAACCCTTTTAGACCGATACCAACACATGTACCACATACTACGCGCTTAGTTCTCGTTAAGAATTCTCCAAAATTTCCGTGGGGGCTAACCAAAGCGTGCACCCAATCAAATGCCAGATCAATCAGTTCCATAAGTTGAGAAATCGCAGACTCGTTTGTAACATCGTGAGATTTAATAAGATGCAGCTTCATTTTCTCTACTGACTCGATGACATCTTCTTCATCTTCAAAGTCCTGTAGTTTGGTTGATATCCTCCGGGTTCTTCCATAGACACTATTTCTAATTGACTCCAGCTCTTTGATTAAGCGTTGTACCTCCTTTTTTCGCCCCTCATCTTCTTCAGCCTCTACGAGTTCATTTCTCCTACTTTCAAACTCCTCTAGAAGTAAGTTTGTAGCGATAGACAATCTCACAAACTGGCTGACAAATTGCTGAGGAAGACCAAGATTCTTCGCGCTGAATTCAATACGATCCCTCATATCTTTTTCAAAACGCTTACGATAACGTTGCTGAATATTATCAATGTGATACCGTGCAACACCCTCTGAGCACATACTTAATGGTCCAACTCGAACAATATCGAGTTTTTCCAAATCATCTGAGTAAATTGTAATTAGTTTATCAATACAGTTATTAACAGCTTCATGCGATTGGCTTGTCAGTAAAATATTCTTTGTGCCAGCATCTAGTAACTTGTAAATTAATGCAGCAATGAAATATGTTTTTCCAGTTCCTGGAGGTCCCTGTACAAGCCCAATCGGCGGAATATTAAGCACTTTATTAATCGCTGTGCATTGACTATCGTTCAGCTTGAATTTTTCACAAAAACTGATCTCAGAATCCGGGCTTGGAATCAATTCTTCTTCCGGCCTGGGGGCCATTCCTGAAAACCATCGAAACAAATCCGGGTAGCTACTCTCTTGTGATATGATTCGTTCTATCGCCAAACGACGTTTATCATATGACCCTTTAGCACGTACACTACTCAAGCGAAGTGAGTCATTTATAGATGGAGGCGTCCCCCTTTTAAGATCAATCGCCATTACCTCATTACTAACTAAATCTGGCACAAGTTTACCGATAGTAATGTACTGCCCTAAAGACACCTCCTTCTCTAAATTGACTGTTTCCCCTCTTTCGAATTCAATTGGTTGTCCATTCTTTGACTCATATGGAAAAACAACGCGTCCTGTTTTACCTTGAATATATTCAGGTTCATCTGTAACTAAAATTTCTGGTAGGACATCAGCTTCTGCCTCAATGAATGCTCGCCAAATTTCTTGCACACCAACATCCACCACGGGCTCTTCGGTTTCAACAGGAACGACTTCACCAGCCATATCAGAGCGCTTATCCTCAATAGACTCTTTAGGCTCTGCTTTTGAAGGTCTATCATCTAATTGATTAACCGCATCAACCAATAACGGGGCTAAGTCTGTGAAGTCAGAATGACCTGATGGAACAAGTGCTAGAAAAGCATTTATCTCTCTGTATTTACCTACACCTAGAGACATGGAGGAATCCCTTTCAGCAAAATGTCCGGTGATAATATCTTGCTTCTGCTTATCCCAGATTAGACGCAACTCTCCATTTACACCGATTACTGATACCTGTGACAGCTGTCCCTTTCGATCAAGAAGATCTAACCTTTTCAGAACATCATCTTTTGGTGTCTGCGCACGAACTTGATAAGAATCATCCGAAGGTAAAATCCCTACTCGAGAGCTGATATTTTTGATTGGAACTTCAATTCTAGGAAGATCACCGCTTTGTAAGCGGCTTATAATCGAAGTGATAATGGTCGATATTGGATCTAAAGTCAGCAATTCCTGGGTGCCCGACAAGCATTTATTGAGTTCCTCTTCTAGTTCTTCTAGTTCTACATCTTCGACTGATACTGAAACCGAGCCTGCAGATGCAGACTTCTCGATTTTCAATACATCGCAAATGGTCAAAATCATAGCGTATCGATCTTTTGAAAAAACGCTTGAAGATGCATGAATGCCCATAGCATATTCAGGTGTTTCTTTAACCTCTCCATCAATATCGATATCTGGGCAATCCACAAACTTAACAGTTTGTTCTTCGCCTTCATTTCTGGCTATGACGATTATATTTTCTGGCTTGATGTCTCCGTGATAAACATTTATTGAATGAAGCACATGAAGTAATTGCAAAGTCTGGCTAGCAATATTTAGGCGGTCTTCTGTGCTTAAGTTAACCGAGGACAAAAACTCAAGAAGATTGGTTCCCTCGACTTTTTTGGAAACCATAAATGTACCAAGGCTTGAAATCCCGAAACCTAAAATCTCTTGAACTACTTTTGGTTTAACCCGAGCCAAATCTTTTGCAGTACCTAGGAAACTTAACAATCTTAGATTTGCGGCCGCATCTTTATGCGATGGTCTTAGTCCTGGCCAAACTTTTACGAATACCTCTTCGTCATTTACTTTAGACTCATAGATGTGTATTACCCCAGATCGCTTTTTATCATTTAGGATAGGATAATCAGAGTAAGGAATTGTATCCGTTAAAAACTCAGACAATTCCTCCAAAAACATTGGGGCGTCATGACTAGTAATAGAGCCTAATCCATTAAACGCTTCAAAAAAATCTGTCGCATTGGCATAACGCTTTTTAGTATCCCAATCCATGGCAGTTGCAATGCAATCAGATATTTCTTTTAAATCGGCTTCATTATCCCCTTTAATAGGTAGTCCATTGAACTCAGCAACTCCATCATCGAGAGGTGGATGCTCTGATGTTAATAAAAAATACACCAATGCACCCAGGAGAAAAACATCCCGACGAAACGGATCTGATGCTTCATTCATCATATCCTCAGGCGTTGAACTTCGACCAGACCTTAAAAAATCCCTTACGGGTCCAACGGTTTCACCTTCTGGGTAAGTAGCTGCTAGCCACCTCGAAATTGATACAGAGGAATCGTTACCTGTCCATATACATGTGGTGGAAATATCTCTATGCGCAATATTTGATTGATGTAACTCCGAGAATACCAACAAAATACCAGAGGCTAGTTGGACCCTATCCTGAACAGTCAAGTTATCCGAATACCTATGAATATAGGTATCAAGCATTTCAATTTGTGCCGGAAGGTCGTATAGCTCGAAATACTTACTGGAGAACTCTTCTTCAGGCATATTCCCTACTGGGGTTAGCAATGTATTAGCTACAAACTCCCTGGGTAATGACTGTTTCACAAAACCGACCACATCCCTTTCTCGGTCGGTCACCTCCACCCAACGCTCTTTAGTGCCATAAGCTTCAGGTAGCTTTAGCAGATCCCAAGTACGCAGCAAAGCCCTGAAACGACGGTTCTTATCTTGCTCTGCGACAAATTCCTGATACAGATTATCCCGGTGAGAGAATATCGGTTTATCGTTAGGAACATACCCCAAATAACGAAGTTTTCTTGGATCGAAATATTTTGTAGAAAATATTCTATTAAAAACCTGCTTTTCCTTATTTAGTTCCGAAATTCCTTTACGGGCCCGAGGAAAAATATTTTTAAACGAATTGGGGCTTGATATTTTACAAAAATTATCGAGCATACATGTAAACTCTTTATCACTAGCCGACAACTTTGAAGGATTAGCACTGCCGCATAACACGACTATTGGGTAGATAAAAAATCTGCCGAGATTATGCCCTTCTTGCTTTTGAATTAAGGTTTTTAGTATTTGGCTTTTACGGTTCGTAATAGCAACAGGAGACTCACCCCTATCTTGACCATTAAGAATCCAATGGTTTCCTTCAGACTTAAGCTGACCATTCCAGTTTTTCAGTTCAACTAAAAGAATTCCTTTATCAGTAACAAGAACTAGATCAACCTCCCTATTTCCAAATTCTTTTCCTCTAAATTCGAAATTTGAGTAAGCCAACCACTTGGAAGGCAGATGCTTGGAAATTTTCTCTAATGCCTTGACCTCAGCAGGGTGAAGTCCGGTTTCACTTAGTTTTACAATATTTAATTGTGACATTTATTTGTCCTATACCTACTGTCAATATTATTGGTAGTTCTTTTGTCTTTATTAAAATCTAAGGACTCTGGGTATCACAATGTAACAAGTCTCCAGATATTTAACCAGAGTCCCGTTGACATGGTCTTAAATTATTAGGGTTAAAAAATACTAAGCTCAGGTACACATTAAGAATAACTGGTATCAGCGTATCATTAAATTTCATAACTCATGACGAACTACAAGATTTTAATACATTTGCGAAGGGCAGCTAAGTCCATATATGTGGACATGTCAACTATGTGGAGTAATTCCAAAAAGCACCACTCCGGCCCTGTATTTACACCATTTAACCAATGTTCTGTCTACATAGTTATTGCGCCTGTAGGAACGCTATTAGAAAGCCTGTTGACTGAAATCGACCTGGGGTATTTTAAATCGACTCCAGATGAGACAGTGTTTTTTCTTTCATTTCCAATTGCAAGACTTGCCTAAACGTAGCGGTGGCGCGTCTTAACACTTTTGCGACCAAATTAAGGTACAAAGTTTATTGAGGATTAGAAAGTTCTGAATATAGCTCATGTCGACCTCATGTGATGGAGTTCCTTCACCAGACTCGTTGAAACTATGTTGAGTTATACTCAGTCTGACAAAGCTGTTAGCTTTGTGAAACATGGCTTGTAGGTCAGCAGTTCCTGCTGACTACACATAGTTGACATGTCCACATATATGGACTTATGTAGAGCTCCACATAAGTCCATCTTTAAGACTCAGTAGAAATTTTCTTAATTACTCTGCGTTATGTGTAAATCGAAGATTCCACTGCCACCAATGTCCGGTACGGAGAAAGCAGCAACTTCCCAAGTTAATTTAAAACCGAGCACCAGTAGCGACTTATTATGTCGCAACAAAATAGTATAATGACGGCAGTTACCGGAGGTCATTATGCCAAGGCGTTGCAAAAACAGAAAATTAGACTCTTCTACTTTTTTAGACGATTCATCAGGCTTAGAATTAATTAAGCTGTATTCCCTCAGGCTGCTAACTCGACTTGGGGCTCATAGATCTTTTATCGAAAAAGCATATCCACAGGAAATCACATTTAGTAACGATAATATTGCGAGACTGATTGGTATCGACCAATGGCTGGATAACAAACTAGAGGAAGATGATGGTGTAGAGATTACAACCCGAAAAGAGGTGCTCCAGGCCATACAGTCTATGCATGAAACCGCTGAAGCCGAGACTGATAAATTAGTGCCGTCAAAAGCGTTACAACATAATAGCCAACAGCTCGCTCAAATCCTTGGGCTAACAAAAACTGAATGCCGCATACTCGAATTCACAGTCCAATTACATTCCAGCAGTATTCTGGAGGAAGCGACTGAGCTGTTAGGTGAGCTATCACTTAATCAGTTGATACAGGCTCTTTCAGTATTACTTGATGCCCCGCTTGAATCCGTACAACAAGCGCTTTCTTACAAAGGAAAACTGCTAACCACCGGCTTGTTAAATCTCCTCTCAGATCGTTATTTATTGAAAGAAAAAGTAGAGCTTTTTTCAGCCAAATTTGCTGAACGCATGCTGTCCAAAGAAACCCATCCTTTAGACTTATTCAAAGATCAAATATTACTTACCGAACCATCCACATTAAAGTTCGATGATTTCAGTCATATCGAGGATTCTCTTAAAATCTTACGCCCATACTTAAAGTTAGCGGTTTCTACAAAACGTAAAGGAGTGAATATATTTATTTATGGCGCTCCTGGTGTGGGTAAAACGGAGTTAGTCAGGTTACTGGGCCAGGATTGTGGCGTTACATTGTATGAAGTGAGCAGCGAAGACGAGAATGGAGACACGCTAATATCTAGTTCCAGATTACGTGCCTTTCAAGCCAGTCAATCTATTTTAAAGGACCAGAAAGCAATGCTTCTGTTTGATGAGGTAGAAGACATATTTGGTGGCTATCAAGGCCCTTTCAGTAATCTTTTTTCATTCAGTAGTCAGAATGACAATTCAAAGGGCTGGATAAATCGCGCACTGGAAAACAATCATGTTCCTACCATCTGGTTATCGAATGATCGTGAGTGTATGGATCCTGCCTATATTCGTCGTTTCGATTTAAGCTTTGAGATACCCATACCACCGCGAGCACAAAGGGAGCGCATTCTTAAAGAACAAAGTGATGGTCTGTTGAGTGAAGCATCGTTAACCCGAATGGCAGACTCAGAACAATTGGCCCCCGCTATTGTGGCCAGAGCCTCAGCCGTTATTAAATTCATTCAACCGCTGCTTACGGATGATGAAAAAAATGACTCTATTGGTCATTTGATCAATAACACCTTGATTGCTCAGGGTCATAAGGCAATATCGCTGTCTAAAACAGCCCGTCTACCGGATTACTATGACCCAGCTTTTGTAAACACCGATTCCAGTCTTACTGCTATTGCCCAGGGACTAGAATTATCAGGATGTGGAACACTGTGTTTATATGGTCCGTCTGGAACGGGTAAGTCAGCTTACGCGCATTGGTTATCAAAATACCTGGAACTACCATTACATATAAAGAAGGCCTCAGATTTATTGTCTAAATATGTGGGTGAAATGGAACAGAACCTGGCCAGGGCGTTCCGAACAGCTGAACAGAATAATGCGATCCTGTTGCTAGATGAAATAGACAGTTTTCTCCAGAACAGGAGTATTGCCACCAGATCATGGGAAGTCAGTCAGGTTAATGAACTGCTGACACAAATGGAAAATTACTCCGGGATAATGGTGGCGACGACCAATTTGGTCAACAATTTGGATCAGGCTTCTTTGCGCCGATTTGACCTAAAACTGATGTTTAACTATCTAATACCCAAACAGGCCTGGAAACTTTATTGCCAGCACAGCCAGTCATTAGGATTAAAAAAACCTGGTGCCTTACAAAAACGGTACATCCTGTCGATGGAGGTATTAACGCCTGGTGACTTTGCTCAGATTACCCGACAGCACCGCTTTAGGCCCATCAAATCACATGTCGACTTAATTAATTGTCTACAAGATGAATGCGCTCTGAAAGATACTGGAAATAAGCGTGCTATTGGCTTCACCTAGCTGTTTTAATGGCACGGCTGCAATAAAACCGTTTATGCCATGGAGATCACTATGCCTGTAAAAAACTCTCGACATACCATGACCCGACAATGGGAACTGTTAAAACTATTACCGACAACTGGGTCAGGTTCTACCGCTAAAGAACTCTGTGAGTCGCTAAATACGCAAGGCCATACTGTCAGTAAACGGCAAATAGAGAGAGACCTGGGCGATCTCATGGAGGTGTTTCCAATTGATTGTAATAACGCCAGTAAACCGTATGGCTGGCGCTGGGTAAAAGGTGCTCAGGTGGATATTCCGGGTATTGGAATGGCGGAAGCTCTTTCATTAAAGTTAATGGAAGGCTGCATGACACCCCTTTTACCCAATGCCATCATGAGTACCTTAAAACCTAGGCTTTTACAGGCTGAAAAGTTGCTGAATGAAAAATCATCCTCAAACCTTCACGCCAGATGGGTCGATAAAATCAGGACGGTAACCCCTACTCTACCCCTATGCGCACCTGAGATTAATGAAGTCATTCTGGAGCAAATACAGGAAGCTCTTTTACAGGACAAACAATTAGAGGCACATTATCAATCCAGCACTTCGGTTGAACCGAAAAAGTATCGATTGAACCCGTTAGCCCTTATTCAGAGGGGACCTGTCACTTATCTGGCAGCAACGGTACAACCTTTCGCTGATGTGCGCCTGTTTGCACTCCATCGGTTTAGCAAGGCCGATATGACAAAGGAACCAATTACATGTCAGGAAAACTTTAATCTTGAACAATACATTGAAGGCGGGAATCTACATTTTGGTTCAGGAAAGCAGATTCGATTAAGAGCTAACCTGGATGACTATCTTGCAAAGATATTACAGGAAACGCCGTTATCAGCAGATCAGAAAATTATCCAAAAAAATGACGTTTACTCTGTCACGGCTACTTTGACTAATACCTGGCAATTGCACTGGTGGATACTCTCCCATGGAGAAGGCATTGAGGTTATTGCCCCTAAGACCTTGCGTGAAACCATTGGTAAGCGTTTAAAGACAGCCAGTGAATACTATTAGCCTATTAAAGAAATCTAAGGAACTTACTGTGGCTCGATCGCTTTCTCTTAATAAAACGCAATGAAAACAACGAGCCAATCGCACTATTTTGTCGCAGTAGATGTATACAATCTCTGGATACGCGCCACTGTTCAATTTGAACATAACCAAATTAATATTGGGAGACTGTCATGCTAAGACGAAATTTCATGAAATTATTGTTAGGTAGCACCTCCTTTATTTCGTCAATATTCAGTCTTGATGCGCCAGCAAGATTGAAACAAGAAAATACTGGTGAAAAGCTAAATCATTTGGGCATAAAGCCTGAATTAGGAACTGTTCCCCCAGAGATAAAATTGGAAGCTCTAACACAGAATGCGGTAATCAAAGTGATCGGGATAGGCGGTGGTGGTAATAATGCCGTTAAACACATGATTGAATCCGGTATAGAAGGTATAGAGTTCGTATGCATCGATACTGACCTTAGGGCGCCAACTAAAACGAGTGCTAAAAAAGCATTTCGAATTGGCCCCAACTTCACCAGGAATTCAGGTTCCAGAGAAGATGGCGAAGTGAGCAGACAATCATCTATTGTCGACCGTGAACAGATTCAGGAAGCAATATCCGGTACCGACATGCTATTTATTATTGCCGGTATGGGTGGTGAAACGGGTACTGGTGCAGCTCCTGTAGTTGCACAGATCGCCAAAGAAATGGATATATTGACCATTGCTGTGGTCACTAATCCTTTTAACTCTGAAGGCAGTCGTTGCACGGATTTAGCTGAACAGGGTATCAAGGACGTATCAACACATATAGATTCAATAATTACCATTCCGAATGAAAAACTGATGTTGCCAGAGAATGGGGCCACATCTGTGAAAGCCTTTAATAAATCTAATGAATTATTAGCTATCACGGTTAAAGACATTGCTGAAGTTATTACTCGCCCCGGCGTAATCGGTATTGATTATGCTGATGTAAGAACCGTAATGGCAGATATGGGTATGGCAATAATGGGCACAAGTAAGGCTACAGGAAAAAACCGCGCGAAAGAGGCTGCATTGGCGGCTATCACTTCTCCTTTTCTGGATAATATCAATATTGCCAATGCAAAGGGAGTCCTGGTGACTGTTACAGCAGGGCGAGATTTATCCATCGATGAACTGGACGAGGTAGCTTCCACTATTAGCGAAGTGGCTTCTGATGAAGCAATTATTGTTGTGGGCGCACCAATTGATCCTGCAATTACACCGGGGGAACTGCGTGTCACATTAGTGGCGACTGGCCTGGATAATGAGGTTAGAGCCAAAATTGAATCTTCACTCCGTAAGCCTAAAAGAGCCGGTCAAATTGATTATTCTCCGTTGGATAAACCTGTAGAGAGTTAATCAGGTGTTAAGTTGCATCGAAATTTGACCCACCATTTGCACTGAAAATTAACCCGCTATACTTCGTCAAAGATTTATAGAAAAACGGACTATAGATCATATTAGGTGGGTCACTCCGAAATGCAAATAAAGCCTAAATATGGATCAATATTGAATTCAAATTAACACTTTGGGTAATGTACTTATCTCCGTGAAGCGCGCTTAAACTGTTCGCTGGGGCTATTCTTTAGCTTATATTTTTTGGTCTTAAACTGTTTGCATAAAGATATGTTATAGAACTCGTGCTTTCATTAAAATAGAATCCTAAATTGTTCCCTAGCACAAATTTACCTTTTATCTTTGTAAGATAGCTCTCTTCTAACTCCCAATCATTTGGTATTTTTTGTACATCAAAAGAAATCATCACCTCTTCACTTACTGCATTTTTAGGTAAACCAAAATTATAACGTGATTTTGATGAACCAATAAAAGCATATGGCCCATCTGCTAAAGAATCACCATCATCCATCCATACCAATAATTCAGATGTTATGGGGTATTTCAATGCCAAATTAAACCCTGTTATTTCACAGTATCTATCCATGCAATAATCTAATTCCGATGAATTGGATGCTTCTTGAATTTCGGAAATAATTGATTCCAGCTGCATTCGCGTAGTTTCTTTGTATATTGAAATAGACTCATATCCATAACAATCATGAATATTATTATCTAGCCCCATGTCAAACCACCAAACACATGGTATTTTTGGTGGCTTTTTAGTTCTTAATTTTATTGCAAGTTCACACATAACGAGCAGATTTACTTGATCAGATGATAGAATGTCAAACTCACTATTCTCTTCTCGCGTCTCATCATCTCCAATTTTATAAGGATTAAGCAGAGAGGTAATATTGGAGTAGTCTTTGATTTTATTGCAGAGTCGCTCTATTTTTTTATAGGGACTGTTTCTATTATCGACTTCCAAATAAAATTTACCAAGAAAGGTTTTGATAGAGTTTTTCTGATTTTCAGACAAAATAATATTTTCTTCATCAATCCATTCATGGATGTATTTTGCTATTTGATCAGAATGAAGTCTTCTATATTCAATGTTTTTATATTGCTCACGGACTTTTTCCAAAGATTCTAGAAAGTCTGTATATACTTTATTTATAGGATGCTCTTTATCATTGATGTGTTTAAGTGACCACAACGATGAAACCCATCCGTAACTATCCAACTTAACAGCAAAATGCTTTTTTATCTCATTCTTAAGCGTTTTTTCTTTGATTAATAACAAATTACGATCATCATCATTTAATATAAAAATATTAAGAGATCGTTTTGTTTTTATATTGACAGTCTTATCTTCATTTTGTTGCACACTATCTCTTGAGCCAGAAATGATCTTTTTTACACTGTATGGGGATATAGCAATTGATTGTCTTACTTTACTTTCTTCTAAAGCAAGAAATAATAATTCATTGTGAAAATGTGAGTACATTGACTTGCGTATAATATTTTCAACTGAATTTTCAGCTTGGCAAGTTTGTGATAAATCATTTATATATTCTATGCTTTTTTTTGAATTATCAAAATTCAAAAAAATACCTGTCTCAATGTTTGACTTTATAGCTTTATTTGTAAGATTTCCAGAACCCAAATAAATGGAAATCTGATCCTCAGTTTTTGCCGCAAATAATTTTGCATGCATCAATGGAGTTTCAACTAGGCTAAATTTAAAATATGGAAATGTAGTCATGTAAATTATGTCATCGACAATTTCCTGCAGTGGATTAACAGATGCTGATGAAAAAATAACATTTACTATTGCTGTTTTTTTTCTGTCCTTTACTAAATTTAGTATTTCGAGAACTCTATTGCTTGAAAAATATGCAAATGCCAGCCATAACTCATCAACTTTCTCATTTTTGATGAATTTTTTTAATTCAGCATAAGGAAGTCCTTTTGTGTATTTATATTTCACTAATTATACCCATATTGTTTGAAATGCTAACGCTCGGTTCATTTGCGGCTTTAAGTGAAGGCACCCCAGGCGACGTTTTTTTGTGGGCGACATGATTTTTTTGTTATGTGCATTTTCTATTATAGTTATTAAAAGTTTGTCCTAAATCTTTCCAGGACTTTTCACATTAGTTTTCTATAAACATTATATGCAGGAAGCCCCGGATGATGAATGTGAAAATCAGTTTTAATGTTGAGACTTGCTAATCTAGCTTTTGGTTTTCCACCAACTGTCACCCAAAATGCATTTTCAAAAATTACTCTTTGTTTTGCTAGAAACCTGTTGCCGCACTCTTTTTCTACACACGCTGGAATATTTCCGTTCGCTCCCCTATCAATAGGTGTTGAACATAATACCGATTCAGTTATCCATGTTTTTTTCATGATCAACTCAACCGAGTAGCCTGGGAAGCAATATTTTAATATTTTTAATAAATTATCATGAAAAATGCTACCAGATATATCTGTACAGCTTTGCCTCTGTACTTTAAGCATTTCTAAAGGCCCAGATTGACAGTAACTTTCACCTTTAAATGGGGTTCCAGGTTCAGCTAGCACTAATACCAATTCAACTTCATTTATATCTCCTTCAGCTCCAAAATATCCTCTAGGAATATATCCTTCAGAAGGGATCCATACTACATGATTTTTGCAGGCTCTTAGCAAACCGACACATGGCCTATATGCATTTATCAATAGATCTTCTAGCATGCTGTTTAAATCTCATTCTTCAGGCACATAAGAGTGAATCCTACAGAGACCATCTTAAATGAGAAAGAAAGTGACTGTAAAGCCCTAGATATCGGCTTTCGGCGAAGAACATCAGCCAGCCCCCGCCCCCCCAATGGCATTCACTTAAGAAACTTAGTCATTCACTTAAGGATTTGGTTTTGTGCCAGGTCAAATCTCCTGCCCAGAGATTATGCGGTGATGGGCAGCGCTTCATGAGTAGGCTTTGCAGGTTTAGGTGGTTTCCATTTTCCTATCGGTTTTCTTGATCGTCGATCATAAGAACGATTGGGTCGCACCTTTTGTCGGCACGATGAGATGCTGGCGATAATGCTATTAATTGTTTTACTGACCAATGCCACTTGCTGTAGTAGTAAACCTTCAATATTTCTTGCCACCGTGACTAAAGCATTTTTGAAGTTGGCTTTTGTTTCTTCAGCTTTACCCAAATGCGTTGATGTATTGAAATGGTCTTCGCTGTGGTTTGAAAAAATTCTTGTCAAGGTAATCAGAATAAAATGGGCAAAAAGTTCCTGCTTGACGCCTCGCTCACTTTGTGCGTGAAATTCCTCTATGGTCATTAATTGTTTGGAGACTTTGTAAAGCTCTTCTACGCCCCAGCGTGAATGGTAAATATCAGACAAGTCTTCAATACGATACTTTTGTTGATCCAGCAATGTGGTTCCTAAAATATAGATCGTGCCTGCTACGGTATATTTCACAAGGCGTAGACTGATTGCCTTATTATCAGCTCCTTTTCGAGCTTCCGGGTTGGGGATTTCAACCACTTTATCTTTTTCATTGCAGGCAATAAAAGCATCAATGATTTTGTTGGCTTTATTTCTTAATCGGAATACCGGGTGAATGCCATGCTTTACATGCTCATCCAGCATCGCATAGGAAAAGTAACCCCGGTCATAAATCACCACATCACTTTCTGATAGAGATGTCAGGTGAGCCAGCGCCAGCTTCCTCTCGTCATTGTGTGAGACAAGCTCAAAATCGATCGGTATTTTCGACTTCAATTGGTATAAGCAGCTCAGTAATCCTTGAGGATAGTGGGCGTTGTCAGATGGGGTACGATAACCGTGTTTGATTAATGGGCGCGGCAGGTTCATCTTTGAGCCATCAACGGCAAAAATGTGATGCCCTTTCCAGCAATAATCCCTGTTGGATGGGTTGTAATGCTTGAGAATTTCCTTGTGCAGGATAGTAAATATTTTTTCATCCATCTTGTTTCGAGCCGCGCAAAATGCAGAGGCGGCAACGGGTGATGCCTGGGGTAAAGCAATACCCAGAGTGCGGCATTGATCCCAAAGTTCTGAGATGGTTGTACCATAGCCCTGATTGTTTTTTGAAAAGACCAGGCGAAAAATAAACAGCACGATCAATAAGCTATTCAGGATTCGCTGACGTTTTTGCCATTGCGCATCAAAATCACTGGCTACAGCGGTGACAGTACCTATGATGTTTTGCCAACAATGAATAAAGGGGTCGTTAGAGTGACAGGCTTTAACCACGCTGACCTTGCGCTTTTTTAGAGGTACTGGACCGTTGATGAGTATGGATTTTGTATTTCTCAGCAAAGGGTATACATAAACAGCTTTCGGCGTTTTTTGGCTTTTGGTGGTTCCACGTGTTCCGGTCTGCCCCAGGAAAATCCAGTTTGCCGCCCGGTAACAGGTCGCATTGAACTTTGAGGTATCTACAAAGGTTTCCAGTAACACGGGTCGGTAACCGTGTCGTGTGTTCCAGTCATCAGCAAGCTGCCTGGCGGCAATTGACAGGACTTTGGATGCCAGGTTTTTAACGCTCACCCAGGGCAATATGAGAAAGCGGTTATTATTAACCACCAGATCCAGATGTTTTTTATAAGCTTTATCCTGCCAGCCTATCCATTCATCACGACAGCTTAGCCTCTTGCAGGCATAGGAAAACATCAGGCAGCCGAGCTTTCGGTTCTGATGATCAATAATGAAGTAACGTATATGAGGACCAATGGGACGTTTATAGCCTAAATAATGGTATCGGTCGATAAACTCATTCCACAGGGCGATATCGCTTTTGTCGGTGACCACTTGCAATCTGATCGGTGATAATTGACTCAGCTTGTCATCAATGCCTGTTGGCTCTTTAGCAGAATCTGTTCGTGAAATTTGCTTTTGTGGGCCTCTTTGCATCGTTGTTTTTTTCTGCGGCAAAGACAGGATTCCCAATACTTCAAGCTTCTCCAGTAACCCAAGGCAAGCCTGTATTTTATTTTTCCCATTAGGCGTCTGCCATTGCAGATTTTCGCAAACGGTATGAGCCAGTTCTCGCCGACTCAGCGCAGGAAAAGTATTAACCGTCTGTTGAATGCTTGTAATTTGTTTGCGGGTGAATCGCCTGCCACTGAAGGTTGTTGATTTTAAATCATCTATTTGAGATTCGTTCATTTATATTCAAGAGATAAAAACACATCACTATCATAAGAATAAACTTCTGGGAGTCAACTTTTTTTACTCGGGTGACCGTTTGAGAAAAAGTCTCGATTAATCAGGCTTTTGCATAGCTCAATTTGGAACAAGTATTTTTCTCTTTAAATGAATGCCATTGGGGGGGCGGGTGCTTCACAATATACCTGTTGGATGGAATCGGCATTTGTAACCAAATTAGCACAGCTTGGTAGTTACAATCTTTTCAGGGAAGGCTTTGAAGGTATTGCCTGGGATTCGGTACGTT
>Ga0233436_1001595_pt1 | contig 18368 bp, 13 predicted proteins | sample SI_122_August201_2_FD_182723 | JGI IMG/M metagenome (GOLD analysis project Ga0233436, IMG submission 182723) | Seawater microbial communities from Saanich Inlet, British Columbia, Canada - SI_122_August2016_150_MG | ecosystem: Environmental > Aquatic > Marine > Inlet | place: Canada: British... | reverse complement strand
CGCCTTGAATAGGTTAGCTATACCTTCCCTATCCTCCAGTGAAATACGAATATGAGTATAACCTGGGTGATCGACATGCCGGGCTAACCGCGCTTCTTTAAGTGCCGGATCATAATAATCATTATGGTTATCAATACCTATGACCGTATCTCCACGCTCAAGAAGTCGAATAGATAATGCGGAACCGATAAAACCTGCTGCGCCAGTAACTAAAACCTTCATAAATGACAGCCACGGAAAGACACTGAAAACACGGATAATTTATTCATAATACAAATCTCTTTATTTCTGCTTTAGGATGAGTAAAGTTTATTAACAAACCTATTTTCATACCAGTTGCTTTTAAGTAGTTGATCAATTGAGCAGTATGCTCTGGCCTTATATTCTCTTGAGCCTTTAATTCAAGAATAATTTTATTTTCTACGATTATATCTGCAAAATATTCACCTACTATACGACTTTTATAGGTAACAGGAACCGAAAGTTGGCTGTTGCACCTTAAACCAATATTCTCTAATTCAATTACTAAAGCCCGTTCATATACTTTTTCAAGAAACCCAGCTCCAAGGCACCTTGATACTTCCAAAACTGCAGCACGTATTTTATACGTTAACTCTTTTTCAATTAAATCCATTTATAAATCTCTAAATTAACTTATAGGTTAAATTACACTGAAAACTTAAAGTCTAAAAAAATATTTTTTCCTGTACTTTCCGTGTTCATCCGTGGCAAATATTATCGTCCTATAGAATAATAAGTAATTCCCATTTTTGATAGGCGATCAGGATGATACATATTTCGACCATCAAATATTGTTGGAGTACTTAACGTTTCTTTTATTAAATCAAAGTCAGGGGCTCTAAACTGTGTCCATTCAGTAACTGTGACCAGTGCATCAGCATTTTTCAAGGTTGACTCAGCAGTACCCATCAATGTTAAATCATCACGTTGACCATATATTCTTTGACATTCATTCATGGCTTCGGGGTCATATGCCTGTACATTTGCTCCAGCATTCCAGAGCATTTCCATTAATATTCTACTTGGAGCATCTCTCATATCGTCAGTTTGTGGTTTGAAACTTAAACCCCAAAGAGCAAAAGTTTTTCCCTTCAAATCACCATCAAAATGTTTTTCAATTTTGTTAAAAATCAGCTCTTTTTGACTATAGTTTACTAACTCTACGGCTTTCAGAATTTGAGAGTCATAACCGATACCATCAGCCGTACGAATTAAAGCTTGAACATCTTTTGGAAAACACGACCCTCCATAGCCACACCCCGGATATATAAAACTGTAACCTATTCTGCTATCAGACCCTATTCCATGCCTTACAGCTTCAATATCTGCTCCCATTCGCTCAGCGATATTTGACATTTCATTCATAAAGCTAATTTTCGTTGCCAGCATGCAATTAGCTGCATATTTTGTGAGCTCTGCACTTCGTATGTCCATAAAAATCATTCGATCATGATTACGATTAAATGGTGCATATAACTCACGCATGACTTCTTCGACATACTTGCTATCTGTACCAATAACTATGCGATCAGGCTTGGTACAATCTGCTATTGCTGCACCTTCTTTAAGAAACTCGGGGTTGGAAACCACAAAAAAATCATGCTCCACTCCTCGAGAAGAAAGTACCTGGGCAACTCTCTCTTTGACTTTATCCGCAGTCCCTACAGGAACAGTAGATTTATCGATAATTATTTTTTTACAATCCATATAGTTTGCTATTGTTTCTGCAACAGCAAGTACATATTGTAAATCAGCAGAGCCATCTTCATCAGGCGGTGTTCCAACTGCTATAAATTGAATTTCACCGTAACTAACACCTAACTTAACATCTGTAGTGAACAGTAACCTTTCTTCTTTATAGTTTTGTTTAACAAGAGGAGTCAAACCTGGCTCATATATAGGAATAATGCCATTCTTTAAATCTTCAATCTTCTTTTCATCGACATCTACACACATAACATGATGTCCAGCTTCAGCTAAAACCGCAGCTTGTACCAGACCTACATAACCGACACCAAAAAAAGTTACTTTCATTTTAATTTCTCTTTAGTAAATATTTGTTATAGCTCTTCTAAAGCTTGTTGAATTTGTTTCTTATGAGTATCCGCTTTAACTTTGCTCAACAGTTTATTAAGTAGACTTCTTGCTTCTTCCTTTCTAGCACTGGCAGAAAGTACTTTCGCATAATTAATTTGAATATCCAAAGAATTTGGTGCAGCTTTAGCTGCCTTCCTGGCTACAATTAGCGCTTTACCGAGTTCATCATTTTTCAGCCTGAGCATTGCTATGGTATCCAGAATATAAGGATTTTCAGGCTCAAGCTTTAAAGCTCTTTCTGCAAACACAATTCCCTGCTTTACATCAGTGTTTAACATCAACCAGGCTAAATTATTCAAAACCACAGCATTATCCGGTAATATGGAATCCAGAGATTTATAAGTACTCATCGCATCAGAATCACGGTTTTCAGCAAGATAAAATTGAGCTAGTACAGTTAATGCATTTCTATCATCTGGATGATCTTGTATCCACAATTCAAGATTGGAAATAGCAGCATTTTTATTCCCTGAAACCCAATAGTTTCGCGCAAGGTCAATGATAACTTCAGAATGAGGAGTAGTTTTCATTAGAGAAGAAAGAGTTTCAATTGCTTCATTAAAACCTTTATCACTACTTTCTATTTTCGCATTTAAAAATTGTACATCTTTGTTTTCAGGGTAGACTTTTATAAGGAAGGTTACTTTTTTCTTAAAGCTTTCGTACCGCCTTTCACGTAGATCAAGCCTGGCCAGGATAATATGAGCAGCCAGGTGATCAGGTACCAGCTTTATTGTTGTTTCGAGTGATTTTCTCATTTTCTTGGGTCTATTTTGCAATCCATATGCTTGAGCCATTAAGAAATGTGCCGCTGTCATATCGGGTTGCCTGGCAATTAAAGCATTTAACCCTCTTATAGCATGTTGATATTCATTAACTCCAATTTTAGCTTTTGCCAGTAAAAGCACATATGAAGGCAAAAATTTATCGTCTTGTTTTACGCCCTGTAATACAGAAACAGCCTGTTTAGCACCGTTCTTACGCAGATATTGTGTAGCCAACAACATTTTTGGTGAAGATTCATCAGGATTTAAATCAACAGCTTTTATCAACCAGTTAATCATTTCATCTGAATTCTTCTCGCGGGCAGCTATTAAAGCCATTTGGGTTAAAGAAGTTAAATCATTTGCTTTTTTACTTAACACACCCTCATACAGATTTTTAGCCTGAGATAGCTTATTTTCCCTCAGGTATATTCTTGCTAAATTACTGGATGTTAAAGGATCAAAAGGAAACACCTTCAAAGTCGCCTTTAAAGAATCTACAGTAGCTTGCGTATTTTTTTCTGCTAGAAAAGTTAACGCTAATAAGTTTTGACCTAAAGAACTATCTTTCTGTTTAGTGAATATTTTTTGAGCTGTTATACGAGCTTTTTCAAAATCATTTTCACTCATATACACACGATATAATATTGTATTTGCCTGGACCAGCTCAGGATCAATTGATAAAGCTTTTAATAATTCCTTTTTCCCTTCAACCACATTACTACTTTTACCGGAACCTATCAGGGACATACCTAACTGTAAATGCACATTTACATCGTCATTTTTAAGAGATGCTGCCTTCCTGAGTGTTTTAATACCCTTGTCAATTTCCTTATTGCCAATATAAGCACTTCCAAGTAAAGAGGTAATCTTAAAGTTATCTGGAAGTTTAGCACTTAATGGAACCAGGACTTTTATAGCCTCATCAGGCTTGCCCAGTTTTAAAGACGAAATAGAATAAGCAATTTGTGCTTGTAGGACTGACGGGTGCTGTGCCAAATATGGTTCAAGCTTATTAACCGCACTTTGATAGTTACCCTTTGTAAAATAGGTCAATCCAAGGAATAACTGAGAAGGAGTATAATCAGGGTATGATAAAAGAACTTTTTCAAAAATTGACTGGGCTTCGTCATATTGCTCATTATGGTAAGCAATTAAACCTTTTGCATGACTTACCATTGGCCATTTCACACCAGAGCTTATCAGTAAATCAATATCAGCTTTTGCACCATCATAATTCTTTTGAGATATTCGTAAAAAAGCACGTTTAATATTATCCAAATGAACGAAATTACGTATTGAAATAGCTGTTGAAAAAGCTTTTTCAGCCTCATCATACTTACCTTCGAGCTGTTCTAATGATGCTATCTCACTCCAGGCTTCAGCTACATCCTTACCCTCTTCTAATAAGGGTGTTAACCAAAGACGTTGTTTTTTTAAGTTACCTTTTGATTTTTCGTACAATGACCAGGCTAACCGGACATCAGTATTTTTCTCATCTATAGCGGAAGCTTCATCCAGCTCTTTTTTAGCCTCTTCCTGCTTTGAACCATGTAAATATGCTTTTGCCCGAAATGCACGTAATGATGCTTCAGATTGACCATCCAGTACTCCGGAAAAATTAACCTCAGATAAAATTTTATCGAATTGCCCCAGTTGCTCATAAGCCCTGGCGAGATTGAGTAATAATTTACTCTGTATCTGCCCTAGTTTAATTGCCTTATTGAATTCTATAATAGCGGCATTACTATTATGTAATTTCAAATAAACCTTCCCTAAAAGCACTCGAGCATCAGCATTTTCAGGTGATTGTTTTATTGCATTTTTATATTCTATAACAGCACTTTTCCATTCTTTTCTGGAAGCATGTTTCTGTCCATTCTGAATATATTCTTCAGTTGATAATTGCTGACTGCAAGACACAAGCAATACCGTCAGAAATAGTAAATAAATAGAGAGAAGTTTCATAAAAAAATCCTTTTTAGGATTAAAGCCATCAAGTAATTATTAGTATAGATGTTGACGAAATGTTTATCATTTAATTATTGAGAATTTTTTCATTTCAGTATGAAAATTTTTTTATTTGTGACTTAAAGCACAAATAAAAAAGATCAGCACTACCCTCCACTCATTCAAATATAAAGTTACAGATCAGGACAAAGAGACAACAGGAATACTTTTCCCTTTAATAAATACATCATCCATACGCCCCCATTGAAAGTCATTCAGTAAATGTTTGAGCCTTGATTCTGTTTTTTTCAGATTTAAATAATGGCGAAATCTGCTTTTGGCCGATATATTTTGCTGCCTGGGTTGAAATGGATCCAGTTCCCAGGGATGAAGATAAAAAACCGTGGGACTATGGTCTAATCTGTTAACCCGATTAATCGCCCACTTCGAAACAGAATAAGGGTAAAACCTGAAAAAGCCTCCTCCACCGGCAGGAAACAATCGGTTCATGAATTTCATCGTCGTAATTGGTATTTCCACCAGACCAGACTTCTTATCCTTAAAGGTAAAACGGGGGGCTTCCGGGTATCCATAATGATCATGCTGGATAGGATATATGCTGGAACTATACTCATACCCGGATTCTGCCAATACGTTTAATGCCCAGATATTTTTTTTGCCTATCGAATAACTCGGCGCACGATAACCTTTTATTGCAACAGCTGATAGATTTTCAAGAATATCTTTCGCCTTTGTGACGTCTTTTTTAAACTCGTCACGAGTAAGGTCACAAACACGTTGATGTCCATACCCATGACTGGCTAACTCATGTCCATTTTCAATAATTTTTTTAACGATATCAGGATATCTTTCTGCTACCCAGCCCAGGATAAAAAATGTAGCCTTTACATCCACTTCAGCCAATAGATGAAAGATTTTATCCATGTTTTCAACCACTCTATGCTCTAAATTATCCCAGCTTTTCCTATCAATAGAATGTTCAAAAGCAGAAACCTGGAAATAATCTTCTACATCGATTGAAATTGCATTTATCATGTTTGTCATAAACTCTTTATTGGTTGAGTTTATTCAGTTCTGCTGCTACAGCTTGCTTTGTATCTAAAGATTTTGTCTTTTCTATCAACTGGCCGAGTATTTTTTGTGCCTGCTTTACTTTCTTGTTTGCAATTAAAATTTTTGCATGATTTAGCTGGAAATCCTCATTCTCAGGTTTAATTCTAACTGCGCTACGCGAGTAAGCTTCTGCTTTTTCAGATTCATTATTTTTATAATAAAGAAGCGCCAAGGTATCCATGATTTCGGGATCCGATTCTGCATATAGCAATGCTTCTTCTGCATATTTAATACCTTGTGCAGGATTATCATCTTTTAATAACCATGCCAGATTATTTAATACATTGATATCACGAGGTTTCAGTTTATATAGTTTTTTATAAACTGAAAGTGCCTCTTTTTCACGGCCAACATAACTATAAAATTGACCCAGATCTAATAACACATTCAAATCTTCAGGGTTATCCCTATTCCATGCTTCCAGATTATTAATGGCCTCTTCATGTTGCCCTGATTTCCAATAACTGCGCGATAAACCGATAACAACACCTGCACTTTTGACTTGGCTTTTCAACTTTGTTAATGTTTTAATCGCTTCGGGATAATTTCGATTTACAGATTCCAGTTTAGCTTTTAAATCCAAAACTTCAGGTTGCTCAGGAAACCTCTGATACAACCACTGCACCCTTTCTTCTAATGCATTTTTATTCCCTTCAACCATTTCTAAACGTGCTAGTGCAATATTTCCTTCAAAGTGGTTAGGATCAAGTTTTAAAACTTTTTCTAATGAATTTCTAAATTTGACCAATTTATTTTCAGTTGCATAAATTCTGGCCAGTAGAAAATAGGGTGCAATCATTTCAGGGTACTCAAGAGCCAGTGGGTTCAAAATAAGTGCCGCTTGTTCAAGTAAACCCATAGCTATTTTGCTCTGAGCCATTAACAACCTTAACTGAAAATTATCCTGATTATTCTTTTTTTCAAGCTCTAGTAATTTAACTGCTTTATCCGTTTTTTTCATTCCAAGGTATTCAGCTGCTAGCATCAATGTCGGTTCCAGCCGATCAGGGTTTCTGTCTTTTGCCTTTTTTAGCCAGGCGATAACTTGTTCCTGATTTCCTTCAACTTTTGAAATAACAGCCATTTGCTTTAGTACAGCCAAATTTTTAGGATTTTTGTCAAGCAGCACCTGGTATAAGCCTTTTGCGTCGCTTGTTTTTTGGTTTTGCATATAAATTTTTGCCAGATATCGACTTAGAGCTTCATCTGCCGGGTATTTTTTTATTGCCTTAAGTAACAGTTCCTCAGTCTTTTCTTTTTCACCCTGATTTAAATAGCTTAATGAAAACAACAAATCTCCCAATGATAATTTTGGATATTTATTTGTAATTTCTGTTGATACTTTTCTAGCATCATCAAATTTTTTTTCATTAATATAGCTGTTATAGAGTTCAATTTCAGCTTGCACAAATTTAGGTTCAATTTTGATGAGATCAATAATTTCCTGCCGTCCCTTACTAGCAGTTAAAGGCTGCCCAATCATAGCCTTGCCCAATAAGAAACGTATTGACGGATTGTCTGGTTGAATAGCAAGTGATTGATTAAAAAATTCAATTGCCTGGCTATTTTTTCCTTGCTGAAGATAAGTTTTACCCAGTAACGTTAATACCTGTAAATCCCCCTTATGATCCTGATAAATTTTTTCTAATAACAATTTAGCCTTTTCAGGTTTATTTAATTTCAACAGAACTTTCACATACAGAATATTTGCACTTTTTTGGTCAGGAATTTTATCGGTATATTGTTCAAGTAAAGTCAGGGCCTTTTGAAGGTTGCTCTTTTTCTCTTCTATGATAGCCAGTAGATACTGGGAAGGCGCATAATCCGGATTCATTGAAAGTGTTTTTTGAAATAAAGTCTGAGCCTGATCCCATTGCTGCTTCTTTAATGCTATAACACCTGCAACATGATTAATCATATACCAGTTTGCACCTGCTTTTTTTAATCCATCTATATCTTGCTGGGCTTGATCCAGTTTATCAATATCCAGATAAATCAAAGCTCGTCTAAGGGAATCCAGGTGCGGATAACTTCTTAATTCAATAGACCTGGAATAGGCGTTGATTGCTTCAGTTAAATTTTTCTCCTTCAATTCAATTTCTGCCCATTGGGTCCAGGCATCAGCCACACCGACCTCACTAGATAATATAGGCTTTAACCATTTTTTTTGAGCTGTTAAATCCCCCTTGTTTTTTTCAAAAAAAGCCCATGCCAACCGAACTTCTGTATTGCTTTCATCAATTTTTTTTGCCTTATTTAATGAACTCAATGATTGCTTTTCATTTTTCAAACCCATATACGCTATTGCCCGCATAGCATATATGCTTGCCTGCGTTTCTTTAGACTGGTTTTTGTTGGGTAGTATTTCATCAACCACATTATGAAGTTGATCGACCTGAAGATAGGCTTTTGATAGTGGTCGCATGAGTATATCTTTATCATAGCCAAACTCAATTGCTCGCTTTAACTCCTTAATGGCAGCATTTGAACTGCCTGTTTTAATATAAGTTTGACCGAGTAGGGCTCTTGCTTCGCTATGTTTAGGAGATTGTTGAAGTACATTTTTGAATTCAATAACTGCAGACTTCCATTTTCTCTCATTAAAGTAGCTACGCCCATTTTCCATATACTCTTCGGTCGATACCTGTTGAGTACAGGCAGAGGCAAACAGGATTAAGGCTATTAAAATTGCTTGAATACATTTCATTTTTTAAAAAACCATATAATTTAGAAGATTTCCAGGTTAGTTTAACCATTATCAGAAATAAATTTAAATACCACTACAGTCTAGCAGTTTTTTACTGGATCGATAATAAATAATGCTACAACAAGAAGTATTTCGCCGTGCACACTCCCGCTACAATAAAGCTTAAAAATAGAGGTGCTAGACATACTGACAGAAAGGAACCTTTGCATCATAATTTCGCTGGAAAATATTCAGAGTACAATACAATGCGCCAAAACAATCGAGGCGCGACCATCCTTTGGCATAAATATTCACCTTGCAGATCAATTAAAGCATATGCAAGCTTACCTTAACCTGAAAATTTTTATCACTTTCTTGTTTTTAAAAAAAAACCCGCATAAAGCGGGTTTTCAAAGGAATAATATAAAATTATTTTTTCATTCTACGACGTACCAGACCTAATCCTAGAAGGCCAGTTCCAAAAAGAGCAAGAACTGATGGTTCTGGTATATTTACTGATGTATTTGTAGATGAAGTTCCATTAACATTATCATGAGTAAAAGTAGTAAATATAGTTAATGAGAATAAATTATCAGCATCTAGATTCAATACCGAATCAAGCGTAGACGTCACTACACCATCAATCAAGGAGTATGTACCTATTAATTTATCTTTCCCAAATTCTGCATTATCATACCCAATCCAAGCTTCAGCAAAAAAATCAGCATTGTTATTAACAGTATTAACAGCAACATCCAAATAAAAGGATCCATAATCCTCAAAACCTGTATCTGTTAAAGCAATGGTAACTGTTTCTACTGAACCACCACTTGTTGCCATTGTTGCATCTAAATGCAAAACCTGTGGTGCGCCTATCTCTTTAGGTTTTGACGAACCTAGTGCAGTACTAACTAAAGCACCTTCTCTTCCATAAGCAGCATCTATTACACCTACTTCACTAAATAAATCAGTATCACCAACTAACTGATCTTCTACAACTTTATCCCAACCAGTACCATTAAATGCATCATCAAAACCCACTTTGAAAGCTGCATTAGCACCAGAAGCCATCATCAAAGCTGCAATTCCAGCCATTCCTAATAAAATTTTATTCATTTTTTCCACCTATTAGTTAAGTTATCAAACATTCAGGGCTTTATTTAAAATTACAAAACCCATTTCTGTTGATCTTGTAAACAGCCTTATAAAACCATTGCAATAAATAATGCAGCACTTGTGCCAAAATACATTTAAACCTTGCATATCAATGACTTATAGAATCAAAAGCACCTTACCCTTCTACAATGTAAAATCTTCTGACAGTATTTAATCACAATCTGTCAGTTTTTTTTACACTAAATAACATCATCAAAAGCTGGCCGAAATCAACAAACCCAGAGACGTTTGCTTATATTCATTTTCGTCCACATCAGAACGTAGCTCTGAATGATTTAACTTAATAACCATATTTAGAGCACTGGATAGCGAACGGTCATAAGCAAACTGCCACTCTTCAACATTATTATCTTCTGAAGCCTTGCTGAGTTGCTTCTGAAAGGTTGCAGTCAGAGATGATTTTCTATTGAGCTTTCGAGTTACAGAGATAATTAATTTATCTAACTGTTCATCGACCGAGTTTTCTATTGAGACATTCCTTTTTCTAAACAAGTATGAGAAGGAAGCATTGGTTCGCCTACCAGTGAGCGACAGGGTAATACTGGCTGATTGTTGTAATAAGGGTATTATTTCCAGCGAAGGATAGTTAGTCAACTCTCCGCTGTCATCTGCAAGCTGTTCCAACAAATCAGTTCTTGATGAAGTTACTTCTTCTTTATAAGACAGCGAAAGAGACATCCTGTTCTTCCTGTAGTTTGAAGACAATGAATAAGTATTACTTTCACCACGCACACCAGCCGCAACGTTAACACTATTTATACTATTTGGTTGCCAACTCAACCCTACGAGGGTAGAGGAATCATTTAATTCATTATTACTAGTATCAGTTAGTTGAGTGGTTAAATAGGTGGTATATTGGGAGTTAATTCGATAATTAACTCCTAGTTGCCAATCAGTTATCTCATCATTAATGTCTGATGACATTGATTTTCTAAAGTTAGACCTTAGATCCCAATATATTTGATTACCAGAGACCTTATCATCAATATTCAGACTAAACGCTAAAGCCTCTGAAGGATCACTATTTTCATCATCAGAAACATTAGCTGATAATTGAGTATTCATGTTCATTTGCTGATTAACGACTTTACTGACGGTTGTACTTATTCCGTAAGTTTTCAGTTCTTGAGTACTTCCAGAGTTAATTCCAGAATTTAAAAACTGAATACCATCCAGATCACTGGATACCTGCCGAACGTTACCGGTTATCCGGGTAAGCCAGTGATCAGGGATATGAGTTATATCATATAACAATGACATTTCATGGTACTCCTGATCTTCTCTTTCCAACCCACTGTTAAGTTCAGCATTATAATTAAGGTCGAGATTTAATAGAGACCATTTTGTTTTATTTACAAAATTAAAACCTGGAGATAATAAAGTGACAAATCCTTCATCCTCTACAGAGGAGGTAGATGAACTTAGCCAGCTTTCTTGCAGAGAAAATCTCGGGGTTAATTCTAATATTGCAAAACTTTGTACAGGAAATATGACAAATGAGATAAAAATATTTGAAATAACTACACGGGGTATATAACTATTAAAACTCATATTAAATGGCCTTAGATGCTATCGGCCATAGCCATAGCCATAGCCATATTGATCAACACTCCCTTTCTCTCGTTGTTTATTAAGTAACATTAATATGACATCATTGGATAACAAGTCCAATCCTTTCTTAACAAACTTATTTAAAGTACTTTCCGCTTCTACCACCATGATCACCTGTCCCATATGAGCTGCCAGCACACTGGCCTCAGTGGTAGGTAAAAGCGGTGGAGAATCAAAAATTATGACACGATCACTATAACGGGTAGAGATTTCACTGATAAATTTATCCATAGCATCGCTTGCCAACAATTCAGTTGTATAGTCATATCCTTTCCCTGTTGAAATTAATGACAATGAAGGAATATTTGTTCGATACAACACATCACTTAAACTTTCAACATCGCCTAATAAATAATCAGTCAACCCCGGTTTTTTATCGATACCAAATATTTCGTAGTGAGATGATTTGTTAACATCTGCATCTACAAGCAACACATTTTTATCCTGCTCCATGGCGATACTGATGGCGAGATTAATCGTGGAAAAAGTCTTACCTTCACCAGGTAAGGCACTTGTCAGCATAATCATATTGGCTTTCTCTACTTTTGTGACTCCCTTACCTGAAATGTTTTTTAATAAAGGTCTTTTCATCATTCTGTACGAACTTGCTAACAAGGTATTTGAAAACCCTGGAGTGATATAACCTTCCTTATTTAGCTTATCAAGGTCCAGGTCAAGCTGTTGTGAAAATTCCTTTAATGGGTTAATTGCTTGAATGTCATCCATAATGACCTGTGAAGAAAGGTCATTACCCAGGTCAGCAAAGTTAAAATCTAAAACGCTTGAGTCAATAGCACTTAATTCATCAGTTTCAGAAGGATCTATCATATCTTTTAGTGGTACAAACTGTTTATTTTTAGAATTTTTTGTACTCATAACAGGCCTGTCAATTTTTGAAGCACTTTGCTTAAAATCAGAATGTCTTTACTGTGTAGGAAAATAATTACTGCAGTTGCAGCCAGGAGCAAAATATTAGCAAATACAAACAGGTAAACATTTCTTTTTCTTTTAGACAGTACTTCAGCTGTATCAAATTTCATAACTGCCCCTAAAACAGCTAACCCTGTAAACGTACCAAGCTCCTTTGTATTATAAAAAACAGGTTTGGCTAATGAAATGAGTAACCCAATGCCATAACCAATTCCTAATGCGATAACTAATACTCCAAAATCAAATAACGGCCTATTAGGAAATGAAGCTTTTGCAGGTACGCGAGGTGGCTCAATAACTTTGAACTTCACCTGTTCAGTACCTGTCTCAACATCTTCAGATATTTTAGCTTGCTCTCTTCGCTCTACCAGTTCTATATAGTTTGTCTTATGGACTTCATAGTCTCTATTTAACCGCTTAAGTTCGGCCTCAATTTTTGGAACAATATCAACCACTTTTTTCAATTGCTTTATCTTATCCTGATAGTTTTTTGTCCGTGCGGTAAGCGATGAAATATTAGCTTCAGTTTCACTTAACAGGATGTGTATCTGCTGGTAGACCGGGTTATCAAACTTTGTTAGTGACTTCCCGTCTACAGCATTATCATTTTCTTCACTCTTTTTACCATAAAGAGACTCAAGAATTCTTTGTTTATTGAGAACATCTGGATGGGCATCAGTATAAATAAGTAATAATTCTTCAAGTTCAGCTTCAAGACTTCTTATCCTGTTTTCATATTGACTTTGCACCGATACAGTTGATTTTTCATCGGGAATACTATCAAGTTGAGATTTCAACTTGTCACGACGTACACTGGACTCTCTAAGTTGCAATCTTGCCTGTTCATATTGCCCTGTAACTTCCTGCAACTGTTTATAATAGTTAGCACCATCCTTTGGCATCACGCCAACATTAACTTTTTTAAAGTCTTCCAGGCGTTCTTCTGCCTGTTGTAAAAGAACATCATATTTTGAAATTTGTTTATCTAAAAATGAAATGGCATTATCTGAATCTTTAGCCGAATCACCTAACGTATCTTCTACAAAAATATCCAGTAGTGTTTGCACCATTCTTTTGGCTAGTTGTGGGTTTTCATCCTGAAAAGTGATGGAATACATACCAGTTCTAGACTTTGTTTGAATATTCACCCTGTCCCTGACTTTTTCTATTAGATACTCCATGTCCTTAGTTGTTTCGGTATTGATATCCATATCCATTAAGCGGATGGCTCTTTCCAGATTTGGCCTGCTTAATAGTTTCCGGACCATTAAACGAACATTGGACTCAAAATCAGTTTGAATAGCGAGCCCTTTTAATAACGGCCTCAGTACGGAAGTAGTATCAATATATACTTTAGTTTCAGCTTCATAACGATCTTTCATCTGGTCTACAAAAAGAGTACCCGCTATCAGCACGACCCATGCTATCGCAATAGCAATCCAGCGGCTTTTCCATATGCCACGCAGGTAATGCATGACAAGTTCCAGAATTTCTTCAAAATTATCCATTGTGTATGCTTTATTCTTTAAGCTTAAAAACTTTCTAAAACCATGATTCTGGAATAATGATTATATCACCTGGGTATAAAGCCCTGTTCTTACTTATATCACCACCTCTTATCAGACTTTCAAGCTGTACTGTGTATTGTTTATTCTTACCATTCTCCTTTCTTATTAGCTGCGCATTATCACCATCAGCAAAATCAGTTAAACCTTTAACCGCAATCATCACGTCAAGCAAAGACATACCTTGTTTGTAGGGTAGTACCATAGGATTAGTAGCATTACCAATAACTCTAATTTGTTGACTCACAGCACCTTTAAACCCTGACACTATTACCGAGACATTTGGGTCTCTTATGTATGTAGACAATACACTTTCAATTTCTTCAGCAACAACTGTGGCCGGAAAACCTGAAACTACCAGATCATCAATAAGAGGAGAGGATATACGCCCATCAGGTCGAACAGTAACCGATGCAGTTAGATCAGGGTTTCTCCAGACAAATATGTTCAACTGGTCACCCGGACCAATAAGATAGTCGGTAGGTTTGTAACTTTGACTATCAGGCAGGAAATTATTATTACCGGGTGAAGCACATCCAGATAAAATAAGAAGAAAAATCAGTAAAAAATTTAGTTTATATAAATTCAGAATTTTCATAGATAACTCAAGTATATAAAATGATCTTAAATTCAGACATTAAAATTCTCTGTCGAATAAAATAAGGGCTTTATTGGTTCGGCAGCGCATCCTACCAAAGTAACCTGATGATATCCAAAGGATAATCATATAACTCATCAATTTGGGATACTATTCACATTAATAGTCAGCAAGTCACAAGTCACAAGTCACAAGTCACAAGTCACAAGTCACAAACTGAGAGTATAGTAGAAAGCACACTATTTTCTACTTGCAACTTACCTCTCATTACTTTTTACTAAACACTTTCCTTTATCACCTAGACGTATATAGTTTTGCCCGTAAATCTATCAATCGGTTTTATCAGCTTCCTTACCAGTACAATTCTGTTTCTGGCAATTTTCATTCTGGCTTTTATAGGGCAGCGACATACCTCAAAAGGCAGGCCTTTCTTTCTGCTTATTAGTTCAACTTTAATTTGGAGTGGTTTATTGACCATGAGCCAGATAGGAGCATCCCTAGCCTTTGAGATGATTTTTATTGCAGAGCTGCTCCGGTACTTCACATGGCTTTATGTGCTTCACCATGCCATAGGGTATTATCAGGATAAAAGTATAAAATTTGATATTTCAAATTTATTTTCACCTCTTTTTGTCTCCATTTTATTTATCATAGCATTCATTATTCTGATTCTTAATGACTCCATTATCTTACTGCTAAAAATTAACAATCCTAATATTATCCAATCTGCCTGGTTAATGGTGTTCGCAATTATTGGCTTAATATTAGTTGAACAACTTTACCGTAATACTTCTCATGAGTTTTGCTGGAAGATCAGCTTTCTTTGTATTAGTGCTGGTTCTATTTTCATTTATGATTTTTTTGTTTATTCAAATGCATTTTTAGTACAGACTATAGATTACGAATACTGGAGCGCACGCGGTATTGTTAACGTGTTAGTCGCTCCCACTCTACTCATTTCAGCTGCAAGAAACCCTTCCCTATCACCCAATATACACATATCCCGACAATTTGTTTTTCACTCAACGACACTTATCGGATCAGGTCTTTACTTGATTTTCATGTCTATAGCGGGCTATTACATCAAGGTAAAAAGTGGTGAATGGGGTGAACTTCTGCAGTCCACATTCCTTTTTGCTGCATTATTACTCTTTGCTTCACTTTTTTTTTCATCCAAACTAAAAGCTAAAATTAAACAATATGTTAATAGAAGCTTTAGTAATAAATATGATTATAGAGAAGAATGGAACCGGTTCTCAAATACTTTACTAACAAACGATGGTAATTTATCAATTTACCTAAGATCCCTTCAGGCAGTCAGCCAGATTGTCGATAGCCAGGGGGCTCAGCTTTGGCTTAAAGAGCACAAGGAATTTAAATATCAATCTCAATGGGGTACACCAGTCACTCATCCGCAAGCTGAAGCAGAAGGTTCAGCATTAATAGAGTTTATCAAAAATAAAAATAGTATAATTACCCGAGCAGAATATATAAATTCAAAAAAGATTAATACAACACATGATCACTGGTTTATAAACAATAAAAATAGCTGGTTAATCGTGCCTCTACAAGTGAATAACTTATTATTTGGATTTATTCATTTACAGACATCATTGGGTTCTCAAGAGTTGGATCAGGAAGATCATGAATTACTGTCTACCATTGCTCACCATGTTGCACTTTACCTTTCACAGAACCAATCGACACAAGCATTACAGGAAGCGGAAAAATTTAAAAGCATAAATCAAATGACTGCTTTTTTGACTCATGATTTAAAAACATTACTCAGTCAATTATTCTTACTGGTAGAAAATGGTAAAGTACACAAAGATAATCCTGCCTTTATTGATGACATGCTAATTACTCTGGAACATGTATCAAAGAAAATGCAGCGCCTGATTCTTCAGCTTAAAGAACCTGAACCCAATAACATATCAAGCAAAACCCGTATACTAGATATATTTGCTGACATACTCATAGAATATAAACATAGCCCTATTCAACCAGTCCTCATCAATAGAAGTAACCTTAACCCAGAAATAAGTGCCAACAGGAATGAATTCCAAAGTGCCTTGAAACATATCGTCCAAAATGCAGTAGAATCTGTAACTAAAAATGGATGGGTAAATATTGAACTTACCTCAAAAAATTCTGCAAATATATCTATTATAATTACTGACAATGGTAACGGTATGTCAGCTGAATTTATTGCAACCCGTCTATTTCGCCCTTTTGATAGCACCAAAGGAGTTTCAGGCATGGGGATAGGGGTTTACCAGTGTAGAGAATATATCCGCTCAATAAATGGAAATATACAGGTAACTAGCATTGAAAACGCTGGTACCACATTCACAATTACATTACCTACTAATACTAATAATAAATGAATAGAAAACTATTAATTATAGAGGATGATCCAGGCTTACAATCCCAACTGCGCTGGTGTTTCAATGACATAGAAGTACACCTGGCTGACGATGAAGAAACAGCAGTGTCTATTTTCAACAATGAGTCACCTCAAGTGATTACACTCGACCTAGGCTTACCTCCAGATCCAGGAGGTTTTTCTGTAGGTTTTAAAATACTTGAAAAAATATTGTCTAAAGCTCCTGCTACAAAAATTATTGTGGTAACTGGGCAGGAGGATCGAGAGCATGCACTCAATGCTATCAATTCTGGTGCTTATGATTTTTTTAACAAACCTGTCGATGCCAAAAGTCTGACTTTAGTTGTGGATCGTGCTTTTCACCTGTATGAAATTGAACAGGAAAATAAGGCGTTGCTTGAGAAGACTCTTAAATCCCCACTAGATGGCATTATAGCCTCCAGTGCCAGCATGTTAAAAACTTGTCAGATTGTTGAAAAAATAGCACCTAGTGATCTAAGTGTTATGGTTTTAGGTGAAAGCGGTACAGGCAAAGAAGTTATTGCCAAAGCTCTGCACAACTTAAGTCAATACGCATCAGGCAAATATGTTGCCATAAATTGTGCTGCCATCCCTGATAGTCTGCTAGAAAGTGAACTTTTTGGACATGAAAAAGGTTCCTTTACTGGAGCCAGCAGTCAGAAAATCGGTAAAATTGAAGTTGCCAATAATGGTACTTTATTTCTGGATGAAATAGGTGATATGCCTCTGGACCTTCAAGCTAAGCTGTTACGTTTTTTACAGGAACGAGTCATAGAACGTGTTGGTGGAACTAAGAGTATTAAAATCAATACCCGGGTCATCTGTGCGACTCATCGTTCAATCAACAAAGTCAGTTTAGAGAAGATTTGTATTTCCGTATCAGTGATATTGTTATCGAACTCCCTCCATTACGTGAACGCGAGGATGATATTGTCTTACTGGCAAATTTCTTCCTTAAGAAATATGCTGAACAGCAAAATGAAAACATTAAAACTTTAAGTCCTTCCGCTGAAAATCTGCTAATGAATTATGAGTGTAAAGGTAATGTTAGAGAGTTAGATCAAATCATACGTAGAGCTGTCATTATGTCTGACACTAATATCTTACAGGTGGAAGATTTGAATATTGAACTATCCGAAGACAATGAAACTGACTTGATAGAGGATGATAACGAAACACTGAACTTAAAAATCATCCGAAGTACAGCAGAAAGAAGAGCGATTCGTAGAGCATTACAGGAGACGGATAATAATATTTCTGATGCAGCAAAATTACTGGATATTACACGCCCAACTTTGTACTCATTGATCGAACGGTTGCATATAGAGATATGAAGATCAGTCTTGAGTCTTGAGTCTTGAGTCTTGAGTCTTGAGTCTTGAGTCTTGAGTCTTGAGTCTTGAGTCTTGAGTCTTGAGTCTTGAGTCTT
>Ga0233436_1001574_pt1 | contig 18623 bp, 15 predicted proteins | sample SI_122_August201_2_FD_182723 | JGI IMG/M metagenome (GOLD analysis project Ga0233436, IMG submission 182723) | Seawater microbial communities from Saanich Inlet, British Columbia, Canada - SI_122_August2016_150_MG | ecosystem: Environmental > Aquatic > Marine > Inlet | place: Canada: British... | reverse complement strand
GTATTGAATTGTATCAGTTTACTCCCAATTTGCAAGGGTTTCTACTGCCTCATACTATACATAACATACGACTATTATTACGCTTAGGAATTCCCGTACAGAAACTAAATAACATTAACAAGGCTGAATGGATCTCCCATTACCTCCTCCCCTACCACACTGAACAAAGAACTATTCAAATTTTCCATCGTCTTACTTTTTGCAGTGTGCGCCTTCTCACAGTTCCCTCTTCATGCAACTAATGTGATATAGGGAAGACAGAAGCCGTTATGTCTCTGTATTTGACGCCGTTCCTAAAGCAACCGATCAAATCCAGACGTCTAATTCAACGAGTAAAAGAGACTCCACAAGCAGCACTATTTCTATTCCAGATAAGAGTGCAACTGAATTAAAAGGAAACTACCCTCTTTTTTTTACCATCAAACATGAGAGCAAAAGAAGATTTAATGCGATCTATTGAAGCAAAGCTGCGTTAAACAATGATAATAATGAAATTGCACGTTTTTTTGATAGAGCAAGGAGCTGATGTAACCATAAAGAATAAAAAAGGAAAGACACCTCTTCACATAGCTGTCAAATGGAATCACAGCAATCTTGCAGAATTACTTATTTCTCATGGATCCAATGTTAATGAAAAAGATATTGATAGCTGGATTCCATTACATTGGGCTGTCATGGAGAGTGGCGTGGAGGTAGTTAAAATCTTGATAGACAATGGTACTGATAAGAATGCTCAAATCGAAGAGGACGGAAAGATGTTTCATAAAGGGTCTACACCACTGGATATTGCAGTAAAGAATAAAAATTACGAGATGGCAAGATTCCTCGAATCACATGGTTGCAGAAAAAAGGAAGGAATACATTACAATACACGAGACTGATTACACTTATAAAAAGAGAAAATAAGAGTCACCCATTATCTTCTGAAAAAGTATTTTCTATACTTCCTTACCCCATCCTAAACGCATTTTAATATCCATTACCAGACTGAAAACTGCGGGGATCAGGAGCAGCGTAAAGACAGTAGACACTATCAGACCACCCAACACTACACTACCAAGACCGCGGTAAAGTTCACTACCCGCTCCCGGGAATATGACCAGCGGTAGCATACCAAAAACCGTTGTTGCAACGCTCATAAATATTGGACGGATACGTGTCCTCACACTCTCTATAAGTGCCTGATGAGGACCCATCTTCCCTTCCCGCATATTATTAAGAGTCTGATGTACGATGAGGATAGCGTTATTTATTACCGTCCCTATTAAAATAACAAACCCAAGCATGGTAAGCACATCCATAACCTGTAACGTAAATATGTTCAGGACCGCAAGCCCTATAAAGCCTCCAACACCAGCTAAAGGCACACTGAACATGATAACTATTGGATAAAGAAATGATTCAAAGAGTGCAGCCATTAGCAGATATGCAATCGCCATTGCCAGAATAAGGTTCCACTGTAACGCCTTGCGCGCTTCCTGAAGCTTGTCTGCAGTACCCGCCAAATTAGCCTTATAAAGATCTCCCAGCAGACCTTTCTCAACCATGGGTTCAATTATTTTTGCATCAATTACATCAAGTGCCCTTTCCAGTGGCATTGTACGCGGAGGTATAACCTGTATTACAATTGAACGCTCCCTCTCAATATGGTCTATCTCTTCCGGCCCTACACCTAACTGTATATCTGCGACGGTACTCAGAGGCACATAATCACCTGATGGAGTAAAAATGAATATTTGCTCCAGATCCTGGGTTCGTTCAATATATTTGCTCTGCCCAAAGACCACAAGATCTATTTTGTCACCCTGATGCCAGTAATCTCCGGCATAAGCACCATCCACGAGGGCATCAACAATATATCCTATGTCAGCTACCGTTAGCCCCAACTCGGTCGCGTGTTCCAATCTCGGTTTAATCTGCAATTCCGGACTCCCAAGCTCAAGGCTGGGTACAGGACGAGCCTGTGTACCGGGGGGAAACACCTGTCTTACCTGGCCAAATACCTGTGCTCCATAATATACCAGACGATTCAAGTCAGGCCCGGAAAGTTCAATGTCTATTGTACGGCCTCCGCTCAACCCCCGTTCAAACAGACTTGACTGTTGTACTATCGTGATCATGCCCGGGACCTTCCCGCACACCCGCCTGAGAACAGGGATGAGTTCTGCAACCCTTTCAGGTTCAGCCGATATCATACCCATGAAGACAGATCTCCCGCGAGAAACATAAAACCCATGCTCAATAGGAGGTCCATCCAGCACTTCAGCCTCTTTAGTGCCCACTTTGGCAAGCCAGTAAGGGCTCAGTTCCTTCTCCAGAAGCAACCCGATAGATTTCTGTTCTTCCAGACTATAGCCTGGTGGAGGCAGCATAATGGCCAGAATCAAATTACGATTGCCTTCGGGCAAATACTCCATTTCCGGAATCATCCACCAGGTAAGAAATATTGAAATAAAAATCAATACAAAAATAGTCATTAAACGCCTTTTTAATGTATTGGTTAAATAATCTACAACTCCTACAATCTTATCAGTTAAATTGCGTCCAAATAAAACCAACCGGTTACTACTAGTGGAATCATCCTTACCGGCAGGTCCACTCTTCTTCCTGTGGGAAAGAATCCTTGCTGCCGTAGTCGGTATTACGGTGACGGCAACGATAAGTGATAAGCCTACCGCAAAGCTTATGGCCAGCGCTATGTCCCTGAACAGTTGTCCAACTTCCTGTTCAACAAGAATTACGGGTATAAATACTCCGATGGTCGTCAGCGTGGAGGCCAATACAGCACCCCATACCTCTGCAGTCCCTTTGCAAGCTGCCTCAAACGGATCTTCACCTGACTGCCAGTGGCGGAATATATTTTCCAGGACTACGATAGCGCTGTCAACCACCATCCCAATAGCAAAAGCTATCCCAGCCAGACTAACAACATTCAGTGAACGTCCCAGAAGTGTAATCATCAGAAAGGTGCCTATAGCACTGATAGGAATCGCCAATCCAATAACTAATGTACTACGCCAGCTTCTAAGGAATATTAAGAGTACCATGACAGCCAGAAAGCCACCAACTATAACGTTCTGCCGGACCAGGCCTATTGAAGACTTTATATACTCAGTTTCATCATATACCTGTTCTAACTGTAAGCCCCTGTCTATCAATAGATTTTCATTTAGTTCTTTGCATGCTGCCTTTAACCCTGCCATAACCGTCAGAACATTAGCGCCAACCTCTCTCTGCGCATTCACGGCAATGGACGGTTCATTCTTCTGCCTGACAAATGCTTCTAGCTTCTTGTACCCAAGCTGTACTTCCGCGATGTCTCTTATATAAACAGGAATATCATCCCGCTTTGTAATAACCAGATTCTCTATCTCTTCAACAGACTTAAACTGTCCCAAAGTTCTTACGGTAAATCTGTTTTTACCCTCATCTATCTCTCCTCCACTTATATTTGTGTTCGAAGAAATAAGGGCCCTGCGTACGTCTAATATCGTCAGTTGGCTACTTGCCAATGCATGCGGGTCTATGATAACCTGCAACTCTCTCTCGGCACCACCATAGATATTACTGTTTGCTACCCCGGGTACCCTCTCAAGCCTTGATTCAATGTGATTTTCAGCGTAATCTCGCAACTCATTAACATCAGTATTGTTTCCCGGAAGTGTTCGTAAGGTAAACCATGCAATAGGCCGGTCACCGGTATTTACTGCACTTATAACCGGCTCATCAACATTCTCAGGATATTCCTGCACCTGATCCAGTTTATTAGCAACATCCAGAAGTGCAGTGCTTTTATCCACCCCAACCACAAATTCCAGTAATATTTGACCGCGCCCATTGAAGCTTTTAGAAGTTAATTTTTTCAGGTTTTCAACACTTTTAAGCATCTCCTCCTGTTCATGAATTATCTCCTGCTCAACTTCTTCCGGACTTGCCCCAATCCAGCGCGTTACTACCGTTATCTGTGGCTTTTCAACATCAGGAACGAGTTGAACGGGAATGCGAAACAGAGAGAGGAGGCCAAAGAGTAAAACAAATATCGACCCCACTGCCACCTTAACCGGATTCTTTGTTGAATATTCTATAATCTTCATATTTGACGATACACGACTGACGATGGACGATGGACGAATAAGTTGTCAACTTTTACAAAATGTGTCTGCTTTTCGTTCCATCGTAATCAACATTGCAAAAATATGCTCATACTTTTCGTCTAATCTTTTGAAAATTTCGCTGTTAATATATTTACATTTTAATGCAAACTCCAACCATGTTTGTGTTTCCGCTGCTTCTTGTTCTGCATCTGTTAGCTTATTAACAAACACAGCTTTATATCTACGTTTTCTCCATCCTTCAGCAAGGTTCGAACACACTGATCTGGACGACCTACGTACTTGATCTGTTAATGCATAGGTCTCTTCTTTAGGGAAATATTTAGACATTTCAAAGACTTCCATCGCTGATTCAAAAGCTAGTTTATATACTTCCAAATCCCTCACACTATTTATCCTTTTCGTCATTTTCCTCTCGTCCCTCGTCTATCGTCTCTTTTTTTATCATTTGGTTTTCGTCACTCTTTAGTCCATCCTCCCGGTTACCTGAATATCCTGGGCATTACGCACACGCTCATTACCCCTTACAATCACATCGACACCCGGCTTTACATCACCTATAATCTGGATTAAATTTTCGTGAGCAATACCGGCCTGAATGGAAACTTCTGTAACCTTTCCATCCACCGCTAAATAAATAAATTCTCCGCCTCCACGTCTCACGATAGCATCCTTCAAGATCATTGTTGCCGATAGTAAGGATCCCATTTCAAAAATTGCCTCTGCAAACATACCACTTTTAATTGCTTCATCTTTATTGTCTATTTTTACATAAACAGGAAATGCTCTGGCACGTTTGTCTGCCTGAGGCACTATATGAACGATACGACCTGTCCTTGTTATACCTCCCAATGCCGGAAAGTTGACTTCACTCTCATCACCAACATTCAAATTCAGAATATACTTTTCCGGAACCGAAACCCTGACTTTTACAGAGTCCAATTGCAACATGGAAACAACGCTGTCTCCCTTTTTAAGCCACTGACCTACTTCAGTACTTTCTTCAGTTATTCTGCCATCAAAGGGTGCCGTGATTACGCACTTTCCAATTTTATCCTCAACGCCTTCTGTCACTGCCTCCTGCGCTACCAACCTGGTCTCAAACTCGTCAAGTTCCTGATGTGAAATTGTCTTACCTTCATGAAGCTCCTTAGCACGTTGATATTTTATGCGGGCGAGATGTTCATCTGCTTTCGCACCTTTAAGCTGAATTTCCAGAGTCGTTGTCCTGAGTTTCGCCAATACCTGCCCTTTCTTTACAGAATCACCTCTTTTAACAGGAAATTCCATCACCAACCCCTCTATCTCACCAGCAACAATACTTTCCCTGAGAGGGAAAACGGTACCCACCATTTTAACCGGTTGCCTTACATCCATCTGAACAACACGTGATACTACCACAGGAGCTTTATGCATTTGTCCTTGTGCCAGAAGACTCCTGTCAGATAGAAAGAAAAAAGCAATTATATGAAATGCAGCTATTCCCGCACACAATAACAGATAGCTTCCTCTCTTATTGCGACTACACAGAATTCTCTGTCCCGATTTATCCATTCAGGTTCTCCTTTATTTTTTTCAAAAGCTTTTGCAGGTTTACAACATCTTTTGATGAAATCCCTTTAACTGCCCCATTTCTTACTCCATGAGCACATTCAGTCATCTGCTTCCATACACCTTCTACCTTTTTTGTTGGTGAAATTAATTTCTGCCGACGGTCACGGGAAGACACCTTCCGCTTGATCCAGCCTCTTTGTTCCATCCTGTCAAGTATCCGCACCAGCGTAGGGCCTTCGACACCTATCAACTCTGCCAGCTTAACCTGAGAAATTTCACCCTCCAGGGCCAGCCCTGAAAGGACCTGCCATTGACTGAACGTAATCCCATAGCGCCCCAATTCAGCATCTAACGCCTTCCTTAAGGCCCGATACGCCATTGCTACGGAATAACCAATACTCTCTTTAAAATCATATTCTAACATATTGATAGCCTGCTATTTAATAGTACGCTACTATTTTAGCTGTTTATTACCCCGGAAATCAAGATAGAAAAGTCAGGTAGGGTTCTTACTGTCTCCGGTAATCACCCTATACAGGTTCATGCTTAACACTAAAACGAAAATGTTTCAGTCAAATAGACGTAGTTCTATTTCAAAAAGGGGTAAACTGAAAATCTATTTTCGCATTAGCTCAGTGTTGATGTGATACCTAAATTGAGCGATTCTATTCCATATGTTATAGTAGCCGCAGGCTTTAGCCTGCATGTCTCATCATCCGATGGGTGCATGTGTATTCCGCGTAAGTTACGCAACCTAAAGGATGCGGCTACTCAAATCGCTCAATTGATGTGTTAATAAAAACAATGAATGGAGAAGGAGATAGTCTGTTCTGGGGTTGTTATCAATAAATCAACTTCAGGGATTATCGTGCAATATGGCAGTATCAGTCCCACCGACACTATCAGTTCCACTTAAAGCTGAATTTAAAAAGATGTGATCTCTTGTACCATCGGAGAAATACCAGCCCGCCAATGGTGTTTTAGCAAATTCGACATGACCATCAATATAAGCGATGTTCTGACCTTGCCCATCATGGTTCGGTGAGTTGTCTGTTTGATTACCAACAGGATCAGCAGGTGGACGGTCTGCAAGAATTGCAACTCCAGCTTCATCCGCTACCCGATTGTGGGTTCTATCATATCCATAGCTGCATTGTTCCAGGGTAAACGCGACATCTTCTGCTATGCTGGCAGTATTGTTACCACTGTTACTATCACTGGGGCAGTTAAATGTTCCTTTATTTTTAACGTATAGGGGAAATATCAAGTTCAGGCCTTTCATTGCCGGACTTACCCCGGCATATGCAGTATCAGATGGAAACGCCTCATTACTCTCATTCGAGTACATCACCAGTCCCATAACAACCTGCTTCAAGTTACTGGTACATTCGGCCCTGCGGGCAGCTTCTCTAGTCCTATGCAGTACAGGAAGCAGGATCCCAATAAGAACACCAATAATGGCAACTACGACCAATAATTCTATAAGAGTAAAACCATTACGGTTTGTAATTGTGCGATTCGGATTTACCATAGAAAAAGAATATCGAATAAACAACGTGATTTATACAAAAAAACAGCTTTATAGTTCAGCATAAAACATTACAGGAGCCAAACAAATAAAGCTGTTTTTTAATCACCGATTCTAACTCAAACTCAAGGACTACTCTCATAAAATACAGACTTGTCAGCCATAATGTTTAATCGGGCTGACGCCCGTAAACAGAAATACTTTGCCTCAATGTGACAAAGCTTATCTCAACCTGACAAAATTGAACCAGTGGTATTTCAAAAAACAAAGATTATATTAACTTCCGTCACGGACCGTCATGTAGTACAGCAGTATCCGTGCCACCAGAAGATGCTGCCGCATTTCCTGCCGCATTCAGGTAAATATTATCTCTCGTAGTACCATCCGATGCAAACCAACCGGCAAGTGGAGAGTTGACAAATTCAACGTGGCCATCAACATAGATCACATTTTGACCTCTACTACTATGATTAGCGGAGCTATTTGTTGCATTGGGTGTACCAGGAGGACGATCAGCAGCGAGTGCGACATCTGCATCATCAGCCTGTGTATGGGTATAGTCAAATCCATAGCTGCATTCGTCCGTTTCAAAGGCCTGTCCTGACTGAATACCAGCATTAGTAGCAGCAGTAACGGAAGTATCGCTCGGACAGTTAAACGTACGTGGGTCTGAAACATAATTAGGGTAGAGTAGGTTTAAAGCATGCATCGCTGGTGCAGTACCCCCATATGCACTATCTGTAGGGAACGCCTCATTACTCTCATTCGCATACATTATCAACCCCATGCCGACCTGCTTTATATTACTGGCACATTGAGTTTTACGTGCGGATTCCCTTGCCCTGCTCAACACCGGTAGTAAGATTCCAGCAAGGATTCCGATAATGGCAATTACTACTAATAATTCTATAAGCGTAAAGCCTTTGTTAAGCTTTAGTATTCTCATTCTACCTACCTCCTTTAATGGTATGAGAGGATAAAAAAATACTCTATAAATTTATTTATATTTAACTGTTCTGGATTAATATAAATAGTATAGGGTAAGCATTTTGCGATGGATGATTAACTGGAGAGTATAACCCTGCGAACGCCCATGTCAAGTATTTTATTGTACTTTGCCTATACAGATCTTCGCAAAAAACATGCCTTATATTTCTCAAAGAGCTGACCTGGAAATAATTGACTGAAAAAATAATCGGGGTTTTGTTTATCAATATTGAATCCTACTTATTATAATCCACCAACATTACATTATAAAATAGAGACTTTACCACTCAAACAGAAAAGCTAACAGCTTATGGGTTATTATCAAGGATATCCAAGACTAACCAAATCTGCTCCTCTAAACCTTCCAGGAATGATACAATATTGTATCATTTTGTAGATGTGTCAAATATGTTTAATAAAAAAGCACAGACAATTACGCCAACAGAGTCCGAACGAATCCCATACTGTGATCAAATAATAATAGCAACTTTGCTGGTTATCATTATTGCGGTCCCGCTCTATTTTGATATCCACCTTCACAGCGTCTTCGACTTGAGCAAGATTACGGTCCTCTATGTATTGACCTTTGCCATGTTGGCTATCTGGTCTATAAAAACTATAATTAACGGCAAACAGACTTGGTCTGAGCCAATGGTGAATAGCCAGGACAGACATACTCAACCCCCCGATCCATCCATCCCTCCTGTACAAAAAAATGAAAATAGGGATTACGCTCCACAACTCTTATTGCAACCATTAACTCTACCAATTCTAGCTCTCTTATTTGTCAACGGATTTGCCACAGCCTTTTCCACAAATCCTTATTTAAGTTTAGTCGGCACTTACAAAAGATACGGAGGTTTTATATCAACTATTGTATATATCTCACTATTTTTCGTAATTATACATTTCATCGATAAAAAAAGGTTAAGCTCTCTCCTTAACGTAATTATCTTAACCGCATGCTTCGCGTCTATATATGGGATATTACAACACTTTGGTTTAGACCTGTACAAATGGAGTGTCTCCACTGGTCCTGGCATGAGGGTTTCTGCTACTTTTGGGCATCGTGCATTCTTTTCCGCATTTTTAATTATGGTCATACCACTTGTGCTCATTAAAATATTCTCCAATTCTGGATTTAGATATTCAACTTTTCTATACTTGGGAATTTTAACACTTTTTATGGTCGCATTCTATTACACAAAGGCACGCGCATCCTTTCTGGGTTTTATTATTTCAAATTTGTTTTTCATTTGTTTGATTGGGAAAAAAAATCTTCTGTCAAACAAGACAAAAACTATTGCTACAATAACTATTATAATAGGCATTTCTATTTTCTTTAATGTAAATAATAGGACATCAGTTATAGGAAGATTCGTAGAAGAAATTAAACCTGTCCACCGAGACAGCACATCTGGGAAGAAAACAAACAACAGGCAGGATAAAAATCTAACAAAACAAGATCTGTTTACTCAACCCACACTCGTTGATGACACAACTAAAGACGAGCCTGACTCAAGCCAATACCACCGCCTGTCTGACGAACATGGTTCTGATTGGTACGTTAGTCTCGCACGTCAAATAGAAGGCACAACTCTGACGAGGTTCTTGCAATATCTGGCAAGTTTCAGGATTATCCGTGATTATCCTGTTCTTGGAATTGGCCCAGACACACTAGGCATGATCTATCCGCAATACATAGCAAAGCTTTATCGGGATATGAACGAACACAGGGTTTTTGAAAATCAAAACAGGATACACAACGATTTATTAAATACAACCGTTTCAACAGGCCTGCTGGGTCTGGGAGTATATGCGTGGTTGATCTTTGCCTATGCACGGATGGTCTGGAAAGGATGTAAAAAAGCCAAAGGCTCAGACAAGATACTCATAATTGGCCTTTGCTCCGGCTGCCTGGCTTATTTTATTCAAAACCAGTTCAGTTTCGGACATGTACCCATAATCACACTTTTCTGGTTCCTTATTGCCATGTCGGTTATTGCATCTCCCGTTACCTATTCCCAGCCTGAAGGAATGCCTGCCCGCGCCGGCACCAACCTGACTGCGTCATTCAGGCGGGTTGGTAATCCCGCTATCCGGAGATTTGGAAAACAGACTTTCTGCGGTATTATTATATGCTTAATGGTCCTGCTTATCATCCTTAGTCTGTTCCGTTATAAGGCGGACCTCTACTTTGAACACGGGCGGAGATCACTTAATAAAAATAAGATAACGGAGGCAATCCAAAGCTATGAAACAGCAGTAAAGTATAATCCTTTAGCTTTAAATTATCGTAACGTACTCAATGGTATTTATCTGAAAATGGCAGAAATAGGGGGGAATAAAAACAGCAATAAAATCACGGAAGGGCTGGAGAACATTTTTTCACGTGAACAAATAACAATGTATTTTGCAAAAGCAATTGGCGGTGCAGAGCAAGTACAAAAACTTTATCCCAGAGATTACCATTCAGCTTTCACCCTTGGCCAGGTTTATAACCTCTTGGACAAAATATCACCAGCAAGGCCGGGCGGGAATGAAGAGATGAGTAAGGAGGCAATCAAACACTACAAAAGAGCAACAATGCTACACCCTTTTAAATTTGAGCTTCGGAACAAACTGGCACGGCTTTATGCCGAAAAAGGCCAATACGAAGATGCCATTCACGAATTAAAAGAAGCTAAAAAGATTTTACCTTCCAACCAGGCAGCCTACTTAAATCTTGCGAAAGTACTCATGAATGATGATGAAAGGTATGAGGATGCAGAAGCAGTCCTCCTTGAATTCATTAAAAAAAATCCCGATAGTAAGATAATAGATATTTACCGGCTTTTAAGTTTCATTTACTTAAAGACAGCAAAATGGGAAGAAATCCTGGACCAATCAATAAAGATAATTCAAATCGATCGAAAAGATTTAGAAGCGCATAAATATGCAATAATGGCCAACCTTAAGCTCGAAAGGTATGATGACGCACGAAAATTATGTAACCGTATTTTGAATTTTACAGGAGATGCAAACAACACGTATAGCAAATATGCAAAAGAGATGCTGGAGCTTTTATCAGAAAAGTAAGACTCATCTACCAGTGCCGAATAGATCAGACAGGTAGTCTCCAAACGTTTCCGTAAAAAAGAGCCAAATTAAGGGCTGCACTCAGGACAGGCAACTCCACCATTCGTTACTGCGTTATCTTTCGATGGAAACTCTATTAGATCATCAGGACTAATGATAAGTTGGTTGCAATCCGGACGGTGGAATAAACGAGAATGACTTGTGGAGTAGACTGCTCCACGCCAGGATTTCAGGGCAGGTAAGTATTTATTCCTGGACATATCATTAATTGATAAACCAAGTATCTCACGTAACTCTTCCACGTGCACCGCTTCTGCGGCTTCTAAATCTTTATAACCACCCCATAATATTCCAACGACTTCCCCCCTCATATTCAAAATAGGACTCCCACTACTACCAGGGGCATTCTTAATAAACAGTTCCATGTATTTAATTCCACCACGTCTATATATACGGTTAATACTACCAATTGCCGGGGTAAATTTCCTCGCCTTTGGGTGACCCAGGGTAAAAACCTTTTCACCCTCTTTTACCTCTTTTGCCAGAGGCAAAACAAAAGCACCCGGTATCTTCACATCAATTAACGCCAAATCTATTCCCATATCGCCCCAATCGTATGCAGTCGCCTCTTTAGTTGTGGCTTGCATCATTTTAGCGCCAGACAAAGGGACATACTTCTCTTTACGCGTTATCGTGTTCAATTTTTTTATACGGTAGTTTGATTTGTGAAATGTAGTTAATACCGCTTTAGATCTGTTTTTGATAACATGTGAATTTGTTACGACTCCCCACTTAGTCTGAAAACCGGTCCCAATACTTTTATCAGTATGAACAGGAGTATAGCTACCTACTCCGAATGAACCGGTACCAGCGACCTGACCAGCGACAAAAGCCGTAAATCTTAAAGCATCCCAGGCAGAAGTCTTTATCTTTTTGTGCGTAATCAGCACAACTGAAGAGTAAACATTATTGACTATCGATGATGATGGGGTCGCACCGGAACAGATATTTGTACAGGGCGTATGGAAGAAGCTAAAAAAAGCAACTGATAAGATGAGAACTAAAGTTATTAAATACTTCACACACATATACCTCATAAATACAGAAATCAGTAAACTCCATAAGAATCCCTCAAAACAGAGCCTGACTCTTTACGAGTCATTCTACAAGTCAATAATACCCCCTAAGATTCACCTGTCAAGACTTCAGATATATCACAGGGATGCAAAGGAAACACTTAAGAGTAAAAAAAAATAGTAAACGCTGCACTTGAAATCTTGTGTAATGTTTGAGTATACTCCAAGATTTGTATACCTGACGTTTTTTAGAGTTGACGTATTAACCTGGCAATTAAATAGGCTCACCTGACAGAGAGTTCAAGGTGCTAAATATTAGGAAACAGACGAAAAATATGTCGCGTATTTAATTGCCAGAGTAATAATAAATGAATAGGAACGATGGTGGAATAATGCATTTATTATGTCGATCCAAAGAAATCGATGCTTTGATAATTATAACGGTATACGAAAAGGAGTAACAACAATGAAATGTGAATTATGCAATGCTAATACAACTCAGAAGAAGGTCAGAAAGCAACATTGGTTTAATGGCTGTTTATATATAGTCGAGTGTTGATGCCGAGATATGCATAGAGTGTGGTGAACGGTATTACCATGCCACTACACTTGATAAGATAGACAAGATCATTTCCGGAGATCATCATGTAAAAGAAGTGCTTTCTGTCGAAGTATTGCTGTATAAACTATCACAAAGCAATTATTGCAATTTTATACTTGTCTGCCAGTTTGATCGTATCTTCTTTATCAAGGATCAGCGTCATCCTTGATTCTATCGCCAGTGTGGAAACTCCCGCCTCCACCAGGTGATTAATGGTCTCTGTGCCGATAGTAGGTAGATCAAATCGTAAATCCTGGTCCTTCTTGCTCAGCTTTATAACGACCACATTACCCCGGCCAAGCTTACCGCCCCGTTTGATGGTCTCATTAGTCCCCTCAATAGCCTCGACTGCCAAGACTATCTTGTCCTTTACCACTATGCACTGGCCAATCTCCATGGCGGCAATATCCTTTGCAATCTGCCATCCGAACTCTATATCCGACATTTCCCTGTCTGTGGGATGCCTTTTAGTTAAACAGCCTTTCATTGCCATCAACTCCTTTACATAATTAACAGGACTTATTAGTTGTATACCATCTTCAGCAAATTCGTCTGCAACCGCTTCAAGTATTGAATGGTCATGCTTACTTCTTAATTTCTTATACCATAGATTAAGGGCCCTTAAATCAGGCATGAACTTTAATAGTTTGAGCTTTGAATGGATATGAGATTTCGTTAATCCCCCTGCCATCACGGCCTTCTCTATTCGCTCACTCTTCAATGTCCTTATCTGTTTTCCTATCTTGGCAACACCAACCCAATACATCTTCTCTACATACTTTTCGATTTCAGGAGAAGCTTCACCTTTAAGGGCAACAGTGACTACATTTATGCCCTGTGCTTTAGCGCTCTTGGCAAAGAGTATCGGGAATCTTCCATTACCTGCGATCAGTCCTAATCTTTCCATGTTAATCTTTGGAGTTGCTTCAGCCGTTTACTATTACCTGTTCCCATCTAGTCTACCCGAGTATTGTATGCCGTGAGTATTAGGACGAGTTGAATTGGAGTGCATCATCCCCGTAATGATACAATTTAAAGCAGTGACACCTGCCTAACAAACTGGCGGGCAGGCGGTCACTGCATTCCAAAAAAAGATTTATTTTCCATCCGGCCCTAATCGTTCTTCCAGCCGTTTAATCTTCTTCTGTAAATCTTTTATCGTATTTTTCATCTCCGGCAATTTTTGTATAAGGACAAAACACTTTCTCATTCTTTCGATCTCTATTGCCGGTGTACCCAGGAATGTTCCACCAGAAGGAAGATCTTTTATAACCCCTGACCACCCCCCTACCTGCACATTGTCTCCCACCTTGATATGGCCCGCTACACCTGCCCCTCCTGCCAGGATAACGTTATTACCAATCTCAACACTACCGGCAATACCGACCTGTGAGGTAATCAAAGTGTCTTCACCAATTTCTACATTGTGCGCAATCATTACCTCGCTGTCTATCTTTGTGCCTCTTTTGATCCTTGTCTCCCCCAGTACACCACGGTTGATTGTAGTATTGGCGCCGATATCAACATCATCTTCAACTACCGTAATCCCAACCTGAGGTATTTTACAGTATGTTTTTCCATCGGGAGCATATCCATAACCGCTGCAACCAATTACTGAGTTACTATGAATCACTACTCGCTCTCCAATTATTGTTCCTTTGTGGAGTACGGTATTCGGATGGATTACGGTATCCTTCCCTATTTGACAGTCATCCCCTACATAAACACCCGGATATAAAACCACATTATCAGCCACCTTTACATTTTCACCGATAAAGACAAACGGGTAAGCTGTTACATGAGAGCCTATTTCGGCGGAATCACTTACGCTGGCCGACTCATCCAATGTCCCGGGATAAACTTTCTCCGGATTCATCATCAGATCAACAACCTTTGCAAACGCAAGGTAAGGGTTTTTTGTAACCAGCAGGTTTTTACCCTTTGCCTCAATTCCCGGCGATACCAGGATTGCTGATGCCTCTGTCTCTTCGATCTTTTTGATATATTTTATATTGGATACAAAGGTGATATAACCTTCCCTGGCCTCATCAATCGTCATAACACCTTTTATCTTTATATTTTCATCGCCAATCACCTCTCCACCCAGGTAATCAGCAAGTTCTTTTAGTGTTTTTTCCATTTATATTTACTCCAGAATTCAAATGTCATTCCCCTGATTAACAGGTACTGTTCTACTATAAATTCTTTTTATTACAAATAAAATTAATATTAAAAAGAACCAAACAAGCACTCCTGTTACTAACTTGCTATCACCAAACAACCATCCCAGCTTTTCCCTGACACGAACGAGGAACATACCATCTGCCTTCATCATAAATACCATTCCTGTATGCAGACCGATGGAGAGATATAATGATTTCGTTTTAATAAATGCGTAAGAGAGCACCACGCCAACTAGAAAAAGCCCGATAATTGCCGGCAGATTTTTAAAGAACTCAAAAAATATTGGCTTAAAAAATTGTGCTATGGTAACAAAACCGACAAACGGCTGAAAACCCGTAGACACAAAGACATCAGCCTTAAAAAAATGAAGCATCGAGTAAATCAAGCTACACGCACACACAGCCACAGGCAACGACATACTTTCCAGAAAAGACTGTAATACAAATCCCCTGAAAAGTATCTCTTCTATAATCCCTATGAGACAGCCTATCAAGGCATATTTAATAATGTATAATATTGTAACCCCAGCAGAATCATAATCTATGTGGATAATCCACGCACCGGTAAGAAGCCCGAGTCCATAGTAGATAAGGAGCGGTGTCCCTGCCAGAAAAAACCCAAATAGGAACTGCCTCAGGAATCCGGGCCTTATCTTTAAACCTGAAGAAACCAGAGCACCAAATCTCAGTGATTTTCTGAAGACAATAAAGATAATCAAGGCAACCACCATCAATATCCGCCTCATCACCTTGCCAAAATCATACATACCATTCTCATAATCAACGGTATCCGCCATGAACCCTGTCTTTTCTAACATAAAATCCAGAGGCACTTTCTTAATGGGTGCAAGGATACAACTGAAAAAAAGTATGATTAAAAATAGGAAAATTATTTTCTTATATGATTTCATTTATTAAATAGAACACAGATTTTCGCAGATTGACACGGAAAGAAATAAAAACTAATGAATTCCGATTGTAGGGTTCATAAACCCCTTAATTAACTCATGACAAGTGGCAAATATAATTTGCTAACAAGTGGGTGTATGTGAACTGATATATGGGATTTGGAATCTAACACAATACCTGTAAACAGTCAAGCCAAAAGCCATTATCTTTCGGTATAAACCGTCTGGCAGTAAACGTCTTAAACCTATCTACAGGTAAGAGTTGAAGCCCTGCCATTTCTGTATACTGTTGATCATGGATTCAAACTATCTGGTTTCTGGGTTCCCATTGCCATGGGAATGACAAGTCGCTTCATAATCGCTCAATTCTGGTTAAAATTAATTGACAAAAGAGTAACAATGTATATAAGATTGCGCTAATCAATACAATAATATGAAAACTAGGTAGACTTTTGTGAATAATAGTAATTCATTATTCCGGATATCATTATAATAGAGATGTTATCCAGAAACTGCTTAATAACTAGTTGGTTTCAATGAAGGAGGCACGTCATGGTAGCAAAGAAGAAAGCAGGAATCCCAGGTGCAAAGCGGAAGTCATCCCTAAAGGCACCTTCTAATCGTCGCAGCGACCCCTCCATGGGTGACGAAGTCCAGAGCTACGTTTCCCAGATGGAAAGCCTATATTCTGCACTTTTCGCGACCATGGATGCCCTCACTCAACGCTTATCTAAAAATTTAGACGAAATGCAGAAATACGTAAATGAGAAGGGAATTAAGGAGCAGATAAAGGATGGCAATGCATCCTATGTTCTGCAAAGCTCAGATCTTGCTGGGTTTGAACGCCGCAACAAGGAGGTTGCAAAAAGCGCAGATGCTATCATAAACATCCCTGCAACATTCCTTGTTTCTCTAGTTTGCAAGTACGATGCGTACCTCGGTAGACTTCTGAGAGTAATCTTCGAGAAAAAACCGGAGATTGTTAACGCATCTGAAAAAAAACTGACTTTCAGTGATCTGTCAGACTTTACATCCATAAAGGCCGCCCGGGAGGCGATCATCGAGCGTGAGATAGAAGATATTATCCGGGAGAGTCATACTAAGCAGTTCGATTGGATGGAATCGCACTTTGGACTCCCGTTACGGAAAGACCTAGCGTGCTGGCCTGGATTTGTGGAACTGACTGAACGCCGTAACCTATTTGTTCATTGTGACGGCATTGTTTCAACTCAATACCTCTCCGTGTGCCGGACACACAGCGTTGTTCTGCCTGATAGTGTGCATCGCGGCTCTCAACTCGCAGTTAGTCCGGACTATTTCAAACAATCATTTACTTGTCTCTTCGAGCTGGGAGTTAAACTGGGGCAGGTTCTTTGGCGCAAGCTCTTCCCTTCTGAATTTGAGGCGGCAGACGAAAGTCTCAATATGGTTTGCTTCTCCCTTCTTGTCGATGGCAAGTACGCCCTCTCCCGCATACTCTTGGAGTTTGCCACGGGCACCCTCAAGAAACACTCATCTGAGCTGAATAGGCAGAGGTTTATAGTCAACCTTGCACAGGCGCACAAGTGGGAAGGTGATCAGGAAAAGTGCGAGGCTATACTATCTGAACATGACTGGACTGCATCGTGCTTGGAATTCCAGCTCGCCATTGCGGTTCTACGTAACGATTACACCAAGGCCGTCTCGGCAATGCGTGAAATGGGCAAAGCCGGTAGAGTGAGTAAGACTGAGTATGCGGGATGGCCGATCTTCAAGGACTTCATCAAGTCTGATGAGTTTGAAGGAGGATACAAGGCGGTATTTGGTGAAAACTTCATCGTCACCGAGAAACCAGCAGCGACACCCACAAAGAAGACACAGAGCCGAGCAAGAGCATCCACTGCACCTCGTAAGGCGCGCACCCGTGTCTCCCGAGGCCGGTGATGCTCAAGTCGAGTGCTACCAATTAATAATAGTCTTTCATGATATGATTCTGATCCAGATCTACACCCTGACCATCTTATACGCAGTTCTGAAAATCACCAAAAGCATTCCGGAACCGAAACAGCCGATTGCGATTAGTGTGAGTGGTATGCTCGGGTTATTTTTTGTAGTAACAACTACTGCCGGTGTGGATTTTATATCTTCGAAAACTACATCTATTCCATTAATATTTTGAACATTCTGCCTGCCGATGCGAACGTAGGTTTGATTATATTTATTATCGTCACCCTTTGAGACTAACAGAATAACAGGTCGAGGGAACTGTGGCGGCATGTAAAGGTTCGCCAGCAGTACTCTTAATCCATTAAGCTCTATAACATCCTTTAAATTTAATGTCCTTGTTTGCCCGTCAATATTCAATACTACCGAGTTTGGCATGTTCCCATAATTTCGCAATAGAAACGCTTTGGTCCCACTGTCTAAAAGCACAGGGTTGTTGTAACCAAGCGTATCATCAAACTCTTTCCCATCCTTCCTAATCTTCATCTGGGCCTTTATTTTTCTGGGCATACCATTGGGATACGTAGTGGAGTCGAGGCCTGTTACCCTCAACTCATAATCGCCTGATTTAACCCATGCATCGGCAATCGTGATTGGCCCGCCTGACTCTGAC
>Ga0233436_1001573_pt1 | contig 18625 bp, 19 predicted proteins | sample SI_122_August201_2_FD_182723 | JGI IMG/M metagenome (GOLD analysis project Ga0233436, IMG submission 182723) | Seawater microbial communities from Saanich Inlet, British Columbia, Canada - SI_122_August2016_150_MG | ecosystem: Environmental > Aquatic > Marine > Inlet | place: Canada: British... | reverse complement strand
TGTTTTTGCCTTTTTAGGATATATTATGCTCATAGTAAAAGTAAGTTATTAACTAAAATATTTAACCTATTTCAGTATACTTACTTTTACTATTTTGTTAAACAATGTGTTTAGACTTTACAAATAACAAGATAAATAGTGGGATGATAACAGCAAGTAAATTGAGTGTTGATATGCCAGAAACAACAAATACAACAGTATCATGAGAATGATGTGTATTTGGTTCATCAACATTCTGAGATTGTGTATTTTGATGAACAACAGAACCAGTAGTAGCCCCAGTAACAACATGAACAAGCTGTATGGATATAAAAACACAAAATGCAGCAGCAGAGGATGGAACATACACAATAGATCCAGAAAATAACTGAACAGGTTTTGAAGTATATTGTGATATGACAACAGACCAGTGAGGGTATATGTTAATAGTTACATTAACAGATCCATTTAGTAATATATCAGGGAGTCAAATTCCTTGGAATAAATGAACTTGAATATTAAGTACAACAAATTTTTATTCTATGGATTTATCACCTTTTTCTCCATGAACTGATTGGGATAATTTTATGATAAAAGAATGATGATGAAAATGGGTGGCTGCAGATTTAATAGAAACATATAATACTTATGGATGACAAACAACTAGGTATACTTGAACAGCAGATGGACATATATTATTATGAAAAGTTAGTTGAAATCTTAGATGAGATGTAGTTGATAATAGTTACATAAATGCTACAGAATCTGGAGATACAATACGGTGAATTAAATCATGTTCAAATGCATGATGATGTAAATCATCTTGAAATGATGGTTTATCTATAGCATATTGAAGTTGAAATTGGTGACCATGTTATGCAAATGATTCTGCTTGAGAAATTTCTTATTGAAATGCTTGGGTGGCAAGTTGAACTCAGGGAATATGTTGGTGAAAATATGCTGATCCAAGATGAGAATTACCATTAACTTATTGGGTAAAATAAAAATTTTAAAAATCCCTTGACTATCCTAATAAAAGAGATAAAATTAATAAATAATTTTATCTCTTTATTTTTTGCTTATGGAAATTTCACCATTTTTAGGAACTTTACTTTGAAATATAGTAATAGCAATAGGTATTGTTGTAGTTGTTTCTATTATAAAACTTATAAAAGACAAACTAAATACTTATCTAGAATATATAACAGCTACAACAGTATGATTGTTGCTTGGAATAATATTCTTATGATTCTTACCAGAACTTAGTGCCGAGGGGAGTTTAGATTGAAAAGATTTATGAATATTTATTTTATTATGAGTATTCTTATTTTACTTACTAGAATTATTTCTTCATTGGCACCATTGTAAAGATCTATGACATCAAGACTCTTGTCACTCACATCATAACCATGAACATAAAAATTGAATAATGATGTTTTGATGAACTCTGCTTCATAATATATTTCATTGAATAGTTCTTTTTTGAGCTTTTGCCATAGATATGCATTTTTGAATAGCAACTACAGTGGCTATATTACTACACTCAATACCACAAAATATAGTTAATTATATAATGAATCATAATAATATAAAATATTCTTATTTCGCAGCATTTTGATGAATAATTTGAGCATTATTGACATTTCCATTTTCAGGATTTTTACTTGAAAATAAATTTTATATATTAGCAATAATTACTTGATGATTATTATATACAGCACTAGCTGATATATTTCCAGAGTTTAATGGAAAAGCTAATATTTCTAAAAAAATTGCTTATTTATTTTTTATATTTATATGAATATTTTTATTTATATGATTTGAAGAATTAACTCATCATGAACATAATGAGGAACATGAAAAACATGAATTGCATGAAGAGCATGATGATAATAAATATAAGCATGATAAAGAAGAAAAAATTGAAGAAATAAATAATAAAGAATCAAAATTACCAAATACGAAAATAGAAAGAGTATGTTTTGAAAATAATTGAAAACGGATAACTTGAACAAGAGAGTGTGAAGGAATTTGAGAAAATATATGTAAACAAATATGAGGAAAATTTAATTCATGTGCTTCAGCTTGTAGAAATAACCCTGAAGCAAAAATATGTACAATGCAATGTGTCCAAGTTTGTAAATTTTAAATATAATTAATGAAAACATATAATAAATTTTTAGACTATTATGACAAAATAGTCAGATCAGTAAATAATCCAGTAGAAGATGAAGTAGAATTTTTGGTCGAGGATTGTATAAAACAATATAAGCCAGAAACAAAAACTATACTTGAAACAGCATGTTGAACATGAGTTGTAGCTAAAAAATTAAATAATGCTTGATATAAAGTTATAGGTATTGATATAAGTGAGGAGATGCTTGATAGAGCAAAAAGCCCACACACTAGCCCCCTCCCTTGTAAGGAGGGGGGATTAGTTGAATGGATTTTAGCTGATATGACAGATTTTGATTTAGGAAAAACTTTTGATACATTATTATGTAATTATAATTCTATATGTCATTTATTAAAATGGGAACAATGGCAGAGTTTTTTTGATATGGTAAATAAACATTTAGAAAAAGATGGTTTATTGATTTTTGATATAAACACAGTTTATGAGTTTGAGAATATTACAAAAGATTTTGCTCAATTTTATAATTTTGATAATGATACAGTTTGTTTAGAAATGTTTAAAAAATGAGGAATATATGAGTGGCTTGTAAAAATGTTTATAAAACAAGAAGACTGAAGTTATAAACTAGAGGAAGAAGTAGTAAGAGAAAACTCTTTTGCTATAAGTAAAATAGAAAAAGAATTAAAATCAAAATGATTTAAAATTTTAGAAAAAGTAGATTATCATTATTGAGAAGTAACAGCTTCAAGTGAAAGAGTTTATTTTATATGTAAGAAAAAATAATAAATGAAAAAAATATTTATAATATGAGCAAGTGGTAATGTATGAAGGGAACTTGTAAAACAAATATTGGAAAATGATAGTGAAAAATCAGTTATAGTATGAGTAGCAAATTCTAGATCATATATTTTTGATATTAATTGAATAGATAAAAATATATTAGAATTTATTTCAAATTCAAGACAATCTGCTATTGAAATTTTTTCAGAAAAATCAAATAAATTTGGGAAATTAACAGATTTAGTAGATTTAATAAAAGATAATTGACTTGATGGTAAAATTATATTTGCTGATGTAACAGCTTGAAAACAAGAATTATTAGAAATGCATGATTATATATTGAATAATTCTAATAATTTTTTATCAACTGCAAATAAAAATCCAATATCTTTGTATTCTATGAAAGAATTTAATAGATTAATTAATTTAAGTGATAGATATGATACAAATACAACAGTAATGTGATGAGGATGAGTATTAAACTTTGTAGATGAACGATATAATAAAATAAACGATAAAATTAGAAATATTAGTTGAGTTTTTTCATGAACACTTTGATATATTATGTCAGAGTTAGAAAAAAATGAATTAAGTTTTTCTAAAATAGTAAAACAAGCAAAAGAACAAGGTTATACAGAACCAAACCCATGGGATGATTTGAATTGATTAGATGTTGCTAGAAAAGTAGTTATATTAGCTAGATATTCAGGTATGAATGTTGATATAAATGATGTAATAGTTAATCCACTTATTGATGAAAAGTATAGTAAATTCGAATGAAATGATTTTTTAGAAGCAATAAAAGCAGAAGATGATTTTTTTCATAATAAAGTCATAGAAGTAAGTAAACAAAATAAATGTCTTAGATATATATGAAAAATTATTTGATGAAAAATGACAGTATGACTTAAAGTAGTAGAAAAAAATAGTGATTTATGATGATTGTCAGGTACAGCTAATTTAGCAATAGTCGAAACTGATATTTTAGAAAATCCAGTGCCACATGTTATAAAATCTAGGTGAGCTTGATTAGCTGTAACAGCAGCTAGTGTAAGAGTATGAATAAGTAAATTTAAAATTTAAAAAATATTTAATGAAATATGTATTATCAACTATAGCTTGAGTCGAGTCTATAGCAAAAAAAGAAATAGAAAGACAATGAGGGAAGATAGAAGAGGTAACAGATAGACTAGTTACTTTTTCTTGATGATTGGAATTAATTCCAAGGGTAAATATGTGGTCTAGAGTTGGGAATAAATTATATATGATGATGGCTGAGCAAGATAATGTTACAGATTTTGATAGTCTTTTTGATTTGATTAATAGTATTAATTGGAAAAAGATTTTTAAACAAGATTTTCCTATTTATGTTAAATCTAGTTCTGTAAGAAGTGAATTATTTTCAGCTAGAACAATTCAGAGTATTTGAAAAAAAGCTATTGTAAAAAGTCTAGTAGGAGAGCACTGAGTAGTAAATGAAGATCAAGATTTACAAAAAGCAGAAATATTTATTTTAATCATTGATAATAAAGTAAGAGTACTATTAAATACTTCTGGTAATGCTTTGCATATGAGATGATATAGAACACAGGCTTGAGAAGCTCCTATAAAAGAATCTTTAGCTGCGGCTTTAGTATTGTTATCAAATTGGAGATTTAAAGAAGCTTTTTATGATCCATTCTGTGGTAGTTGAACTATTGCAATAGAGGCCCTTATGATAGCAAAAAATATAGCACCATGATTAAAAAGAGCATTTGCTTATGAAAAATTAAAACTTATAGACTGGGAAACTTCAGAGAATGAAAGAGCATTAGCTAGAAAAAAAACTTTTGATTGAGATTATAGAATATTTGCCAGTGACTTAGATGAAGAAATGGTAGAATTAGCAAAAGAAAATGCTGCAAGAGCAGGGCTTGTATGAGAAATAAATTTTGAAAAAAAGGATTTTAGAGAATTATTAGACAAAGAATTAAGTTGAACATTAGTTTCTAATCCACCATATTGAGAAAGATTAAAAGATGAAAATATGAAATCACTTTATAATAATATAGATAAACTATTTAGAATTAATCCAGATCTTTGAGGATGAATCATTTCAAGTTATATGGAATTTGATGATTTAGTAAAAAAAGATACATACAAAAAAAGAAAATTATATAATTGATGAGAAAAATGTTATTTTTGGAGGAAAAAGTAAAGTAATAAAATAAATATATATTAATAATAAACTTTTGAGATTAACTAGTTAATTAGTATAAGAGCTTCGAAAAAGTTTTGTTTAATATATATTTATTTATTTTAAATATTTATAAAAATTATAAAAAATGAAAATATTAGCTTTTGAAACAAGTTGTGATGATACTTCTATTGCAATATTTGAAGATGATAAGTTAATTGCTATGGATACAGATAGTCAGATATCTATTCATAATAAAACATGATGAGTAGTACCGGAAGTTGCAGCAAGAGAACATGCTAACAATATTTTTAATGTGCTTACAAATGTATTAGAAAAAGCAAAAATGAGTTTGGAAGATATTGATTATATATGAGTTACAACTAATCCATGATTATTACCATCACTTTTAACTGGTACAACAGTAGCTGGTACTATTTCAATAGTATTACAGAAAAAAATCATTCCAATAAATCATATAGAAGCTCATATCTTTTCTAATTTTTTAGAAAGAAAAGAATCAGACATAGAATTTCCACTTGTATGTTTGACTGTATCATGATGACATAATGATATATATTATATGAAATCTATATGGGATATAGAAAAATTAGGTAGTTCTCTAGATGATGCTTGATGAGAAGCATTTGATAAAGCAGCAAAAATGATGTGACTTGAATATCCTTGATGACCTATTATTAGTAGATTAGCAGATGAGTATAGCCCACTTCCTTGTAAGGAGGGGGGACTATTCCCAAGAGTATGGCTTGTAAAAAGAGATTTTAATTTTAGTTTTTCTTGATTGAAAAGTTCAGTAAAAAGGGAAGTAGATAAAAGAATAGCAGAAAAATGAAAATTAAGTATAGATGATCAGAGAGAATTGTCATATGAGTTTCAAAATGCAGTAACAGAAGTACTTGCATGGAAGCTTGTATATGCAGCAGAATTAAAATGAGTGAAAACAATTATGTTAGCATGATGAGTAAGTGCAAATAATAAATTAAGAGATGAAATTCAAAAACAAGCAACAAAAAAATGATTAAATTTTATATATCCAAAGAAAAATTTATATTGTATGGATAATGCCGCAATGGTTTGAATTAATACATATTACAAAATAAAATATTGAAAATTTGAAGAAAAAATCGGTGTAATAAAAATGTAGTAGGGCCCGCAGGCATGCGGGCCAAATATTAGCATGTGCATGCAGGCCGAATATTGTAAGCATGCGGTCCGAATATGCATATGGAATATTAAAATAAGAATTAAATGGAAATATTGTTCAGATGGAATAAATGATAAATAAAGAAAATAATATTTAAGAAATGTATTGTGAAATAAAAGGTCTGCATGTCTGCAGACCGTACGTTGTTTAATGAATTATAAAAAAAAATGTAGGGCCCGCAGGCATGCGGGCCAAATATTGTAGGCATGCAGTCCGAATATTATAAGTATGCGGGCCAAATATTAGCATGTGCATGCGGGCCAAATATGCATATGGAATATTAAAATAAGAATTAAATGGAAATATTGTTCAGATGGAATAAATGATAAATAAAGAAAATAATATTTAAGAAATGTATTGTGAAATAAAAGGTCTGCATGCCTGCAGACCGTACGTTGTTTAATGAATTATAAAAAAAAATGTAGGGCCCGCAGGCATGCGGGCCGAATATTGTAGGCATGCAGTCCGAATATTATAAGTATGCGGGCCAAATATTAGCATGTGCATGCGGGCCAAATATGCATATGGAATATTAAAATAAGAATTAAATGGAAATATTGTTCAGATGGAATAAATGATAAATAAAGAAAATAATATTTAAGAAATGTATTGTGAAATAAAAGGTCTGCATGCCTGCAGACCGTACGTTGTTTAATGAATTATAAAAAAAAATGTAGGGCCCGCAGGCATGCGGGCCGAATATGCATATGGAATATTCAAATAAGAATTAAATGGTAATATTGTTCAGATGGAATAAATGATAAATAAAGAAAATAATATTTAAGAAATGTATTGTGAAATAAAAGGTCTGCATGCCTGCAGACTGTACGTTGTTTAATGAATTATAAAAAAAAATGTAGGGCCCGCAGGCCGAATATGCATTTCAGGTGAAATTTTAAATAAGAATTAATAATATAAATAAAGATGAAAATGTATAATTGAATATGAAGGAAAAAATTAAGATTAGAAAATTATAATTATTCAAGAAATTGATTTTATTTTGTAACAATATGTACAAAAAATAGAGAACATTATTTTGGTAGTATTAATGATTGAAAAGTTATTTTAAATAATTATTGAATAATTGTGGAAGAAGAAATTTTAAAAACAGAAAAATTAAGAAAAGAAATTAAAATTGATAAATTTATTATAATGCCAAACCATATACATTTAATAATTCAAATTTATAATATTAAATTAAACAAAATCCCCCAAAACTCCCCTCAAACAAAAAATAATTTATCAAATTGAATACAATGAATTAAAGCATCAATAACAAGAAAAATAAGAAAAGAAAATGAAGATTACATATTTTGATGGCAAAAATCATTTTATGATATAATTATTAAAAATGATGAACAATTAAATAAAACAAGGGAATATATAAAAAATAATCCAATAAAATGGGAAAAGGACATTAATTATAAAAAAAATCATAAAATATAATATTTATGATTTTTTTTAAGCTCACACTTTTTCTTTAATATTTAAAGTATCTCTTAAATATATATTTCATTCTTCAGTCATTATATTTTTTATAAGTTTATCTCAGAACTCTATTCTTTTATAAAAATCTTCAGTTGAGATAATAGCATATTTTATTTTTCTTCAATAAAAAGTATCTGTTAAAAAATCACCTAGTTCTTCTTTATCAATTTCTCAAATTAAAAAAATATCAAGTAAATTTTTCTTATTTGTAGTAAGTTTTGTTTTTAATGATTCATTTATAATTATTAGTTCTAAATCAATAAGTGGTTTAAAGTAATTTTTTATTTTATCCATAGGATTATAGGATTTTAGAAAAATACTTACAAATTCATCTACTAGAAAAAACTTAGTGTTCACAAAAAATATTTTTTTTCTTAACTCTGTTCTATGTTTCAAAATTCACATATCAGAAAGATTATCAAGCTCTCTTTTTATTGAGTTGATTTGTTCATCTAGATCTCTAGATAAAAACCTCATATGAAAACCTTTATTATTACCAGATTCATATTCTAAAAAGAATTTTTCTAATAACTTAGCTCTACATTTTGATCAGAATATTTTAGAAATTTCTAAGTCCTTCATTTATTTTTGTATAAATAATTTAAACAGTGTTTTACTTAATTTATACAAAATATCAAATAAATCAAATTATTTTATAAAAAAATAATTAATATTTCATAGCAAAAGTAAATATATTAACATATTATAATATGTTAATATATTTACTTTTCTATTGATTTTTAAAATTTAATAAATATATTCTAAGAGAGAAATTTATAATATTAAGATAAAAATATGAAACCATTAAAACAAGAATTAGAGGATAGGGGGTTACTATATCAATGTTCAAATGAGAATATGTGGGAAAAATTTGAAAAATGATGAGAAAAATTTTATTGTGGATTTGATCCAACAGCAGATTCTTTGCATTTATGAAACTTTATAGGATTTATGGTAGCTATACATATAATGAGAAGATGAAATAGTTATACAGCACTTACAGGGGGAGCAACAGGTATGATAGGAGATCCAGGATGAAAAGATTCAGAAAGAACATTTTTGTCTGAAGAAAATTTAGATAATAATCAAAAAGCAATATCTAATCAAATATCATGAATATTAGAAACATTGAAAAATTTTACAGATGAAGATTATGATTATTGATTTGTGAACAATAAAGATTTTTATAAGGATATGTGATACCTAGATTTTTTAAGAGAAGTAGGAAAATATATTACAATAAATGTAATGATGTCAAAAGATACAGTAAAAAAGAGAATAGAAGATCCAAGTCAATCAATTTCATATACTGAATTTTCTTATATGTTATTACAATGATATGATTTTTCAAAGATGTATAAAGATGATGCTATGAAATTACAGATATGATGACAAGATCAATGGTGAAATTTAGTGACATGAACAGAGATTATTAGAAAAAAATATGATGCAGAAACATATGCTTTAACATGGCCTTTGATAACAGATTCAACATGAAAGAAATTCGGGAAATCAGAATGAAATGCAATTTGGTTAGATAAAAATAAAACAAGTCCATATGAAATATATCAATACTTTGTAAATACAGCAGATAATGATATAAGCAGATATTTAAAAATGCTTACATTGATAGAAACTGAAGAAATAGATGATTTAGTACAAAAACATATGATGATGCCTGAGTTAAGAGAATGACAAAAAATATTAGCATATGAAGTAGTAGAAATAATTCATGGTACAAAAGAGGCAGAAACTGCTTTGAAAATATCTGATTTTATGTTTGGGGGGGATAATAGAACAGAAATATTAAAATGATTAGATTCTGATGAAATTGAAATGTTTCAAAATGCTATGTGAGGTTTTGAATATGATTGAGAAAATTTATTTGAAACAATAGTTAAATCTTGATTAGCAAGTTCTAATTCTCAAGCAAGGCAGGCAGTTCAATCATGAGCTATAAATATTAATGAAGTTAAAATCTCTGATTTTAATCATAATTTTTCAAAAGATTTTATAAATGATAAAGTATTACTTATAAGGAAAGGTAAGAAAAATATTAGAATAATTATTAAATAGAAAAAAGCAGTACTGGTGTTCCAGTACTGCTTTTTTTGTTTGTTGTCAAAAGTTTGTTTCTAAAAACTCTTTAAATACTTCTTCTTTTAAACTTATTTTTAATATTCCTCCACAATTTAGAATAAGAATAACACTATTATTGGCGATATTTATTTTAAATCTCTTTAAATAAAGAACGTCATCTTCTCTCATTTTTATTATGTTTTTTACAGCATTATGTATTAGTTCTTTACTTACAAAAGAAAAATTAGCCATTTTTTGCATTATTTTTTGCCAATTTTCATTTACATTGTTTTGAGAGTAGCTAGAATTTATTGTAAAGTCAATATTTTCTGACATAGCTATTTCTTTTTCTTTGTAAGAGATAATAGGATATTGCTCTAATAAAAAATTGTTATCTAGAATATCTTCTGCTTCATGTACTTCATAACAATAACTTCCAAAAAATGATTTAGTTTCAATTATTGATTCACCAAAACTTACAGAAACTTCATAAACACCAGTATTTATTAGTAAATGATAAATAGTACTTATTAATTCTTCTTTAAATTCATCAAATTGACTATAATCTTTTTCCCTGATATATAGAGTTTCTCTTAAAGATGAATCACCTTTTCTATTAACAAGTTCAGGTACTCCAAGAACAGTAACAAGGCCTCTTTGAGCTAGCTCTTTTTTAATTGTTTTTGACAACTTTTATTCCTCCTTTTTTAGAATAAAAAAATCCCCCTAAAATATTTTAGAGAGAAATGTTATATTCATTTTTTTGTTTGAGTCAAATTTTATTGCATATTTAAATTTTCTTCAATTCTTCAGATAATTATTTTATTAATTTTGTTTTCATCATTATTAATCATATTTACTAAATCGTCAAGTGATAATATAATCACTTCTATATCGGTACTTGCTTTTACAGTAGCATTTCTGTTTTCATCACTTAGTAATGCTATTTCTCAGAAAATATCACCAGAAGTTAAGCTAGCTATTTTATCTCATTTTACATAAATAGAAACTTCTCAATTTTTTAATATATATCATTCTCCATTAGATTCATCTCATTCATTAAGGATGATATCACCTTTGTTATAGTCTCTAGTTTCACAATTATTTACTATATGTTCAATTATTTCTTTTTGAATTCAATTAAAAATTCTTAAATTGTATATGCTTTCAGACATAATTTTTATTAATTAAAATTTAAATATATTTATATCTTAACATAATTTAAAAAAAATTACAAATAATTTTATTGTTTTTAATTATCTAATAATAGAACATTAATTAATATATACTCTACAGGTCTACATACTATATCAAGTTTTTTCATATTTTTCTTTGAAATCTTTTATTAGAGACCAGAAAATATTTTCAGTATATTTAGGCATTATTTTTTCATTTGGCCGTACTATTTCTTTTTTTATTCTATTTCTCATAGTATTTTCTCATACAGGACAAGCACAAGGAGAGTATGGAATGTTTCTTTGTTCAACTAATTTTAAAATATCCTTTTCTCTTAAATATGCCATAGGTCTAATAAAACTAACATCTCACTTACTCATTTTGTTTATAGGAGGCATTACTTTTAATTTTCTTCATTCTATCATATTCATCATACTTGTTACAACTATATCATCTAGGTGATGTCCTAGACATATTTTTGTTGCTCACCGCTTTTTACATAATTTCATTAACGCTATTCTTCTCGCGTATGCACACCATTGGCATGATTGTCATACTCAATCATTTAGTTTTGAGTCTTCAGGTAATTTTATATCAATTTTTTCAAGAGGGATATTTAGTTCTTCTTCAAAGTACTTTCTTTTTTCCTCAAAATTTATATCGCAATCAATCAAGAATTCTTTAAAAATATATACAGCTTTTATTTCAAATTTTTCTTTTATAGTTTTTCTTATTTCATTCATCAAATATCAAAGCAGCATAGAATCTTTTCATCAAGATACTCATATAATAATAGTTTCTCAAGCTTTTATCATTCAGAAATCATACATTGCATTTCTCATTTTTTTTAGCATTTTCTTTTCTAAAGCAGGCATTTTTTTTTATTATTAATTAAAATTTAGAATAGTCTATATATTTTTTTCAAAAACACAAAAAATAATTTGCAAAAGGATAAATGATATAGAACTTTATTTTTTAAATATAATTCAATTACTTATATTTACTATTTTTTAACATAAATTTTTTATATAACTAAAAATTAGTTGATTTTTTTTAATATTTATTTATAGTATAATATATAATTAATTTATTAACAATTAAGAGTGCTTTATGAATATAAGAAGAAGAGGTTGATCTTTAGGTAAGGGGGTAAAAGATTATATAGTACCAATAGTGGGGGTTATTTTATTAGCAGTTGTTTTATTTAGTATATTTTGAACAAGTAGTAGTACAGAAACTACAAAAATAGAAATAGAAAATAAAATATGATTAGCTATGAGTTTGGATAGTGAAACTACAGAGGGAGTTATAGTTTATCCATGAAATTATAAGAAAAAAATAGAATGAAATATTGATATATATAAATGAGAAAAAGTTATATTAAAAAATTGAACAGCTAGTTTTAGTTTAGCTACAATATGAAATATTAAATTAAATAAACTTTGAGAATTAAAATATTTAGAAAATGGAAATTTACAATTATTATCTTCTGATATGTGGTTAAATTCAGCATCAAAAATAAGTGTTGATATGAGATTTGCTAAAGTAAAGGTATGAGAGAATACAAATATTTCATTTTCACAAAATGAGATGTGAAGTACAATATATTTATTAAATGGTTTTGCTGAAGTGTCTAATTTAGTAGGGGAATCAACAGTACTTGATTCATGACAAAAACTTACTATATCAAGAATAGAAGCTAGTAAAACAGAGTTCGATTTATCTTTACAAAAAAGTCTAATAGATGATTTTTATAAACAATCTGATTGGTTTATTTTAAATAATTGAAAAAAGTACTTAGCCACAAAACAAGATTCAGTTATAGCAAAAACTTGAACTTGAACTGTGAAAGTTGAAACTGATTCTAAGTTAATAAAATTAACTAATATATTTGATGATTCAAATGTTTCTTCTGATACAATTAATATTTCTTGAACTTTTCAAGATGAAGAAATAACAAAAATAATATTGAATTGAGTTGAAGCTAAGATAGATAAAAAATTAAAAACTTTCATTTTTGAAAATATATCTGTTTCCAATTCTGAAAATGATTTAGTTTTTAAAGTTTATGATGATGCTAATGATGTTCTTTCAAAATTTGTTTATACTGTTTATTATGATGGTGCTGAAGTTAAAAATACATGATGATGAGCTTTTAGTGTAAAAACATTTGATGTAGATGGTACTAAGTTTACTTTTACTTCACCAACTTCAAAAAATACATTTACTACATATGTAGATTTTGTTACTATTAGATGAAGTGTTTTAGAAAAATGAATAGAAAAAGTTATTATTAATTGATATACTCTTAGATCTTTCAAAGGCTCAACTTGGAGATATCATGCTTCTGCTTTAAATAATAATTTGAGCTTAGGTACAAATGTTTATGAGATAAAATATTTTGGTCCTAATAATAAATTGGTTTATACTAATCATTTTACTATAGTTAGGAAAAAACCTAGTGAGAAAAAAGTTGTAATTCCAAAACCAAAAGTAGAGAAGAAAGTTGAAGAACCAACTCCTGTTCCAGAAAAAAAGACTTATAGTGATGAAGCTAAAACAAATTAAAAAAATCTAATCTTATTAATAAGATTAGATTTTTTTAATTTGTTTTTTTATATATAAATATATATCCCCCTTATTAAGGGGGAGAAAACCATTGTAACTAATTTAGTGGGATATTTAGTCAAGCAAGGGTGTTTTTTTACACTCTAGTAGTATTACCATCATCTTTATCATCACTTTCTACTTCAGCATCTTGAACACCATCATCAGCTTTTGCTTCTTCAGTTCATCCAGCAGGAGCACCTTCAGCACCAGGTTGACTATATACTTTTTGACCAACTTGCATCATAGTATCATTTAATTCTTTAGTAGGAGCTTCAAAATCTTCTTTACTAGCATCAGTTTTAGAAATAACTTCTTTTACAGCAGCTATTTTTTCTTCTACTAATTTCTTATCAGCATCATCTACTTTATCAGCATTGTCAGCTAACATTTTCTCAGCTTGAGCGATAGTTGAATCTGCTGTATTTTTAGCATCAACTAAATCTTTTTTCTTTTTATCTTCTTCTTTTTTAGATTCAGCTTCTTTAACTAAAGCATCAACTTCAGCTTCATCCATACCAGTAGAACCTTGAATAGTTATGTGTTGTTCTTTACCAGTACCTTTATCTTTTGCTGTTACCTTTAATACTCAGTTAGCATCTATATCAAAACTTACTTCTACTTGAGGAACTCATCTAGGTGCTGGAGCTATACCATCAAGCATGAATTTACCAAGAGGTTTGTTGTCAGCAGCCATTTCTCTTTCTCATTGTAATACATTTATTTCTACACTTGGTTGATTATCAACAGCAGTAGAGAATGTTTCAGTTTTGTTTGCAGGAATTGTAGTATTTCTAGTAATCATAGCAGTTCTAACTCAACCCATAGTTTCTATACCAATAGTTAATGGCGTAACATCAAGTAATAATACATCAGTAACATCTCAACCTATAATACCAGCCTGGATAGCTGCTCACATTGCAACTGATTCATCAGGATTAATACCTGCATTTGGTTTTTTACCAAAGAATGCTTCTACTTTTGATACTACAAGTGGAACTCTAGTTGAACCTCATACAAGTAATACTTGGTGTAGGTCACTAGAATTTAATCCAGCATCATCTAATACTTTTTTACATGGCTCTAGAGATCTTTCTACTAAATCAGCTATTAATTCTTCAAATTTAGCTCTTGTTATAGTCATCATTAGATTTTTTGGTCCACTAGAATCTACTGTAATATATGGTAGATTAATATCATAATCTGTAGTACTAGATAATTCTTTTTTAGCTTTTTCAGCTTCATCTCTTACTCTTTGAAGAGCCATTGGGTCATTTCTTAAATCAATTGCTTGTTCTTTTTTAAATTCATCAATAATGTAATCAAGTATTTTTTTATCAAAATCATCTCAACCTAGGTGAGTATCACCATTTGTAGATAATACTTCAAATGTACCTTCTTCAGATAATTCTAATATAGATATATCAAAAGTACCTCAACCTAGATCATAAACAGCTATTTTTTCATTTTTACCTTTACCTGCACCATATGATAAGGCAGCAGCAGTTGGTTCATTTACTATTCTTTTTACTTCAAGTCCTGCAATTTTACCAGCATTTATAGTTGCTTGTCTTTGATCATCATTAAAATATGCTGGTACTGTAATAACAGCTTCACTTACAGTAGATCCTAGAAATTTTTCAGCATCTTCTTTTATTTTCATTAATACATGTGCTCAGATTTCTTCTGGTCTAACATCTTTTCCATCAAATTTTATTAATGCTTCACCATTTTTTCCTTTTACGACTTCATATGGTACATTTTTTATTTCATCTTGTACTTCATCAAATTTTCTACCTATAAATCTTTTTGCTGAAAATATTGTTCCAGCTGGATTTGTTATTGCTTGTCTTTTAGCAGGAGTACCAACTATTATACTACCATCTTTGTGTGCTACAATTGAAGGAGTTGTTCTATTTCATTCAGCATTTGGAATTACTTTAGCTTCTCATCCTTCCATAAAAGCTACACAAGAATTAGTTGTTCAAAGGTCTATACCTATTATTTTTCACATATTTTTTATAAAATTATATTTTAAAATGTCATAATTTTTCTATGACTTGCTCACATATTATCATTTTTTTTTCATATGTCAAAACTTTTTAGCACTTTTTTGTTATGGGTGCTAATTTTAAAATTTGCATAAGTTTTAAAAATATGATAATATAGTTAATATATTATAATTTAATAAATAAAAATGGCAGTAGAAACTAATGAGCCAAGTAAAGATAATTTAAGTTTTATTGATCCAGGTATGACAGAGGAGTTAGAATATTATTCTGATTTAGTAGAAAAACTTATAAAAGATAGAGATTTTATTGAAAAATAAAAAAAAAACTTAAAAAAATTTGCATTTTTCTTTAAAAAAGGATATTATTAATTGTGAGGCATATAACGGTGAAAAGTTTCCTCCTTTCACTTTCCATTGTTTTATGTCTCTTAATTTAAAAAAACATTAAAAAAATAATAAAATTAATAGTGGAATGATAACTTCTACGAAGTAGATAGTAATATAAATATTAGTGAAAGTTTGGATAAAATAATAAATTTAAAATCAATAGAAATAAATATTTCTATTGATTTTTTTTGAAAATTGACTTTTTTAAAAAAACTATTAAAATTATTGAAAATTTATTTTTTAATAAAATAAAAATTTGAAAGACAAAGATACAAAAAAAATAATTGAAACTCTAAAAAGAGAGAATGAAGAATTAAATAGAAAATTGGTAGTTGCTAAGTTGTGGATGGAAAAGGAGGTAAAAATGCAGGTGACTAAAATTTCAAAGAAAAAAGTTTCTAAAATGACTTTTGAAACAAAAAAAGCCTTTTTGAAAGAAAATATTGAAGATATAATAACAAAACAAATATCTGATTTTTTTGGTGAATTAATGTTATTAAACACTCCTGATTCAGTTGTAGAAAATATTATCTCAGCAGAAGTTGCTTACTTTAATTTGAAGGAAAATCCTTCTATTGATGGGATTTGAGTTATAACATCTTATCATAAATGACTAGATACTTTAATAGAAGCTTTTATTACAAAATGATATAGAAAATTTGCTAAAAAACAAAAAAATCTTTTTCTAAGATCAAATAATCAATTAGAAAAACAATTAAATCTTGTTGTTAATAAATGATATATATTAAGTGTTTGAAGATTATTTCATTTAATTAAATTAATAGATAAGCAAGAAAACACAGAAGATTTTGCAAGCTGTTTTAGTAAATATTTAGATAAATATTATTATCTCAAAGATATATTACTAGAAAAAGAATTTTATTCTAAATTTAAAAAACTTGTAGACACTGAATTACTTGGTAAAAAAAGACATTCTTGAAAAATGGATTTTGATGAGACATTGGATGCAAGAGAATTATTTATATGAAATTTTCAAGATAAAAATTGCTTGATTTATAAATTTATAGAGTTAGGGAAAATTGATTTTTAGCTCATCAGTCCCTAGTAATGAGCAGGGTAATAAAGAAAAAATATTATTAGTATTAATAAAAAAATATGTTATATATAGTTGCCACTCCTATTTGAAATCTTTGAGATATTACTTATAGAGCAGTCAAAACACTACTAGAAGTAGATGCTATTGCTTGTGAGGATACAAGAACTAGTGGGGTTTTGTTAAATCATTATGAAATTAAAAAACCACTTTTATCATTTCATTCTCACTCAGGTAAAACAAAGATTGATAAAATAATCACAGAATTAAAAGCTGGTAAAAATATAGCTTTGATAAGTGATGCTTGAACTCCATGAATTTCAGATCCATGATATGTACTTATAAAAGAAGCAATATTAGAATGAATAGAAGTGGTTCCTATCCCATGAGTAACCGCTTTTACTACAGCACTTATGTGAAGTGGAATGCAAATGAACCATTTTCTTTATTTAGGCTTTTTGCCAGTAAAAAAATGAAGACAAACATTGTTTAATTCTTTAGTAGAGAGAAAAAATACTAAATCATGATGAGAAACAGTAGTTATATATGAATCTGTTCATAGAATAATAAAAACATTAAAAGAATTATCATGATATTTCTGAGAAGAACATAATATAGTAGTATGAAGAGAATTAACTAAAAAGTTTGAGGAATTTAAAAGATGAACTATAAATGAAGTTTTAGATTATTTTGAAAATACTCCAGGAAAAGTAAAAGGAGAGTTTGTAGTAATGTTTTAAAAATCCCCCTGGCTTTCAGCCATACCCCTTATTAAGGGGGACTATATAATTAGTTGAAAAATAAATATGGAATTAAATATAGCAGAAAATAAACAAGAGCTTTTTATAAAAACTTCTATGTGGAATAGTATCATAGTTGTTTTTAATAATGAAAAAAATATAGATATAACATCATATTTAGTTTCTATTCAGATTAGATGAAAAACAATATTAGTGAAGACAAATAAACCAATAATAAACATAGAAGCATTAATACTTGATGATAAAATAAAAAAGACTTTTTCAGTAAAACTGAAAAAGCTTTGAATAAAATTTTATGACTTTGAATTAAGATATATTTAAAATTATTTTTTTATATTTTATTTACTTTATACTTTATTCAGTTAATTTCAATTATGTTACTTTCAACTATTGCAGCATTTAAGCGGAAGTTATTATTATTGTAATTGATAAATAATGAAACAAGAACAATTAATCAGGCTATAATTATTACAACTATAGTCCCATTTTCTAATTTTTCATCAAGTAATTGATAATAGCTTTTTATAAAATTTTTAAGCATTTATTTATAATAAAAATTAATATACTATAAGTATTAAATCATATATTTTACAAAAAAGCAAAAAATATTGCAAAATTAATATAAATTTATATTATATATATTAATACTTTAGGTAAAAATTATAAAAATAATATAGCTTTTCAGCATAAACTAAAGTAAAACTAATTAAAAAAAATCAAAAAAAATAACTAGAAAATATAGTTATTTTTTTTGTTGTATAATAT
>Ga0233436_1001571_pt1 | contig 18631 bp, 14 predicted proteins | sample SI_122_August201_2_FD_182723 | JGI IMG/M metagenome (GOLD analysis project Ga0233436, IMG submission 182723) | Seawater microbial communities from Saanich Inlet, British Columbia, Canada - SI_122_August2016_150_MG | ecosystem: Environmental > Aquatic > Marine > Inlet | place: Canada: British... | reverse complement strand
TTTGCACTTACTGTCGCTGCAGCTTTTTTGCTTATGGCCACAGACTCGCTGGTCTCTATCTGGATTTGTTTTTCGTCTATCATCTTTTTTGTCTCTATCTCTTTTAATTGAAAAAACGAAAGCTGTTGGAAGTTTTTTTTGTCTTCCTCGGTTAAATCGCTGGCGGGGTCGCGCCCTGATTCTGTATTGGCATTGGGCTCAAACTCATCGTCACCAATCGGCATCTTCAACCGCCTCCACTTTCAATTTCACTTTCCCTTTAGACAAAATGGCTTCGACTATGTCACCACACTTTAAATCAGCAATCGACCTGATTACGCGACCGTCTGAGTATCGCAAGACCGAAAACCCCCTGGTCAAGACGTTTTTGGGGCCGAGAGCCTGCAACTCTTGAAAGAGTTCCTTGCGTCTCGATGATTGTGCCTGCACTAACCTCTCTATACGATTGATCATGTGCTGCTTGCGGCGTGCAAGATTGACTTGAGCCAGAGCAAGTCGATCAGCATATCGATTGAGAGCATTGGCTGGAGAAAGTCGCTCGATCATGCGCCGAGCTCTGGTCAACCTATCAGTCATGCTGCCAAGCAATCTAATATTGAGGAAGGACCACTTTTCGAGGAGTTCTGCGCTGCCACGCGCGACCAACTCTGCTGCGGCCGTGGGTGTCGGAGCACGCAAGTCGGCCACGAGATCGCAGATCGTAGTGTCAGTCTCGTGTCCGACTCCTGATATGATCGGGATAGAGCATTGTGCTACCGCCCGTGCCACCACTTCTGTATTAAAAGACCATAGGTCTTCGATAGAGCCGCCCCCTCTTGCAACGATAATCACATCGAGATCAGACTCTTCTTCTAATAATTTGATCGCGCGTGCCACATCTTCTGCACTACCATCCCCTTGGACCTTGGCAGGAGAGATCAAAACCGAGACGGTCTTGTTACGCCGTGAGATAGCACTCAATATATCGCGTAAGGCTGCTCCGACCGGACTAGTGACGACACCGACTCGTCTTGGCAATAGAGGAATAGCTTTTTTACGAGCAGGATCGAGCAGGCCTTCTTGAGTAAGCTTAGCTTTGAGCTGCTCGAAGGCTAGTTGCCACTCACCGACACCGACGGGCTCGAGCGATGTCACTATCATCTGATAGGCGCCGCGCGGCGGATAGACACTGAGCTTGCCTCGAGCGACCATCATCAAACCATCTTCCAATTTAAATTTGAGCGAGCTATTTGAATTTTTGAAGCAGACGCAAGGCAGCGTGGCTTCCTGGTCCTTCATCGAGAAATACCAGTGCCCAGATGGGTACACCTTGGCATTAGAGATCTCGCCCACGACAAAAACATTGTCAAAGTCCGACTCGAGAGTATCCCGGATCTTATTGGTCAGGGCCGATACGGTCAGTACCGGGTTTAGGGGATTTTTGCCGTCTTTCAAACTGTACATTTATATGTTGGTCCAAACAGGTTTCTTAATTTTATAGCTTTGCCGCCAAGACGACTTTAAATGCGCAGTAGACCAAAATTACCCTTCTTCGGATGTGCAATAGATACGCATAAGATGTCGTTTTTATTTACCACAATACTACTCAAAGCCTGATGGATAGCCAGTTTTGGAGCTTCAAAAAAGGGAACAGAATAAGTAACAAACTGTCTTACTAGTCGTAACTATAAAAACAGTTTTTGATTGCAAGCATAAGACAAAGTCCCGGAGCAAATTTATTTGACGGGGCCGACAGCTCTGTCGTACATTAGTATGACATACAAAAATATGGCAACACATAAAACGGGGGGTTCATCATGGACCGTACTTTGTTTTCTCCTTTGATGATCGAGACTTTCAAATCCTGCCGCAAGGCTTATTGGTTGGCATTCGGCACATCGGCCCCCGAGAGACATTCTGCAGTCAGCATCGTCAAGGGCTTCTTGTTTAGAGGCCTCGGCGAGATCAATAAGGGCAAGATCACCACTCAGAGCCAGATTCAAAAGTTTATGGGACAGCATTGGCCCCTTGACCGCCTCAACGACCAACCAGGCGGCCGCGACTCAGCTACCAGAGCCTTTCTCAATACATATAAAGTACTCGCCAAATATCTGGCCCATCCTTACAGACCAGCCGGCGCAGAGCTGGTATCGATCAATACAAAAATCCGCTCGGCAGTACCAGGCCACAAGATCTATCTCGAGGATACATTTGACATGATCCTCTGGCATCCACGCGACAAGCGTCTCGAGTTAGTCATCTACTATCTAAAAAACGATCGCCAGATTGACCCTCTGGCTCCAGACTCATCCACTTTGATCCGCCAATACCTGGCTCAAAGGCTCAAGATGCGCTATCCCTACGAAAAACTCACTTTGACTCTCTTTCGTGTCGGCCTTACAGAAAACAGACGCTATGCCGTCAACCTAGACGAGCAAGTCTTTGAAAGACAGTTTCCCGATCTAGTACAGACTATTGAGTTGATGAGCTCGATGGATCACGCCAAGGAGTTAAGCTCGGAGTCGGATCTTGATCGAGACCAAGAGCACGACTGTATGTATTGCTCGAGCATCGAGCGCCACAATCGTCAAGATTTCAAGGTGAGCGAGGCTGCAAGCATGCCGCATACCGGCATAGCCCCCGGACCAGTGCCTCTATCGGCCTGACATAGCACAAGCATATACAAATCCACAAACAATCCCATCCATTTGGCTATAATGCGCTTTGTCTTATAGTCAAATGGGTGGATCATGGATAAAACAAAAGTACTAGAAGCTCTCAATTTAGACCTCGAGCACGAGATGTCGGCGATGATTCGCTATCTCCACCATTCGCTCATCGTCACCGGACCGTTGAGAGGATCTCTTTCTGGATTGTTTCGCACCATGGCAACCGACTCGATGAATCACGCAATCAAGCTCGGCGAAAAAATCGTTGCCCTCGGAGGCCATCCTTCTGTCAAGATCCAGGAGATCTACGAGCCAGGAGAACAAACGATCAAAGAGATGCTACAAGAAAACCTCAACGCCGAAAAAATGCATCTAGAGCTCTACGAAAAACAGCTCAACGAAATCATGCAAGACAATACCCCTCTGCGCTTGATGTTTGAACAAGTAATAGTCGAAGAGGCCCAGCACATCGAAGAACTCGAAATGTATCTCAGAGACAATTCGTAGATACAACAAAGGGCCGCGCAAGCGGCCCTTTTATTTATGAGACACATGCATATATGAAGACCATCGACTGCGACACCATTATTACTAACATCGGGGAGCTCGCCACCAGTCTGCCGTCCCAGGCATTTACCATTGACAACGACGGGATAATATCGCCAGTCGCCACAGCTCAAGCAAAAGATCTTTTGGATCTGGACTTAGTAGCAAAAGGCCGTGCAATGGGCGATGTAATACGCCTGGAGGATGCAGCAATCGGCATCAAAGATGGTGTCATTACCTACGCAGGCAAGCGTAGCAGGCTCGCGAGCGAGACCACCGCAAATGGTGCCAAGCTGATCGATGCCGGCGGGCACCTGGTCACCGCCGGTCTGATCGATCCGCACACCCACACCATCTTTGATGGCAACCGAGCAAACGAGTTTATCATGCGCTGCCAGGGCAAGTCGTATCAGGAGATCGCGGAGGCCGGTGGCGGTATCGTTGCCAGTACCAGCGCCACCCGTGGTGCCACGCTCGAGAGGCTGCTTGCACTAGGCATGATCAGACTCGAGCGCATGCTGGCAGCCGGCACCACTACCTGCGAGATCAAGACAGGATATGGTTTGGATCAGCAAACCGAGTTGACCATGCTGCAAAGCATTTTGCAGCTCAGTCGCTCTCAGCCGATATCGATCATACCGACTTTTATGCCAGCACATGCGGTGCCTAAAAATATCGAGCACGAAAGCTATGTCGATGACATCATCAACCATATGCTTTTGGCGGCCAAAGAGCTCTGTTCGATGGACGAAGCCGCCAGGCACCATACTTATGTTGATGTCTTTTGCGATCGCGGCTATTTCACCCTCGATGACACCAGGCGTATCTTTGCTAAAGCACTGGATCTTGGTTTTTTGCTCAAGGTGCATGCTGACGAGTTTGTCAATCTGGGTGCCACCACCCTCGCTTGCCAAATGGGAGCTCACTCGGCGGATCATCTGCTCAACGTATCCGAAAAAGAGATGGACTTGCTGGCCAAATCACATACGGTGGCAACCCTTTTGCCTGGCACATCTTTTTATCTCAATCTCAAAGAGCATGCCAGAGCCCGTCTGATGATAGAAAAGGGCGTAGCGGTGGCATTGGGTTCTGATTTCAATCCAGGTTCATGCCATATATTTTCTCTACCCTTCATCTGGGGCCTTTCCTGCCTGCATCTCAAATTGACCTGCGCCGAAGCACTCAGTGCCTTGACTATCAATGCAGGTGCCGCAATAGGACTCAATCGCAAAGGCAAGCCAAAAGTAGGCATCATCGCACCGGGATGCCAGGCCGATATCAACATATACTCTGTTGATAGACTCGAAGAGATACCCTACAACATCGGATTTAATCCGGTATCAAAAGTGGTGAAAGCTGGAAAGACCGTATTTGGTGCCTGACAAAAATTGGTCAAAAAATTTTTGCGTTTTCTCTTGCCATATAAAACACTTTAGTTATAATTCTTAGAGTGCCACCATTGATGGCGGCGTAGATTTATAACCGTGTCTCGCGAACGAGCTTTGCACTATACCTGGTGCTTGATTTTTGCAGGGTGCCTGAGATGAGTATTGTTGGAGGATTTTATTAATGGCCGAGCCCAAACGAGTCCCAGAGGAACAACCGAAATCCAACCTCGGCCTTGACGGCTTCGACCAATTTTTTACCCAAGGCACCACCGAAGCCACCGCGCACAATCAACAGATCCAAGCGCAGGTAGAAAAATTGCTCGAGCGCTTTACCGAGTTGATGGCAGTCTCGGTCGATCAGAGGGTGGAGACCAGCAAGATCGCCAGCCAATTGATAGACAACCAGCGCCAGCTGGTAGCCACCCAGCAGATTCTGATCAAGCTCATGGAGCGCAGCATCGAGTTGACCAGGCATATCACCAGCATCGAAGAAAAATTGCCGTCTCTATACGAATTGCCCCGCCTGGTCGAGAGCTTGAGACAAAGAGTCGCCGAACTCGAAGGAATCGAGACCCAATAAGCAGATTTATTAAAGACTTTGAAAGTGCTGGGAGCGATTTCCAGCACTTTTGAGTATTTTCCCTATTTACAACCGAGAGATACTCATATATACAATGATGTCAGGAAGCAGAGGTTTCTGGCATGACCATCGCCACCGGCGAAACCGGCAAAAAAAATAGCAAATCTGATAGCGAAGGCGCCGCGCCCGACAACAGCGACGCCAAACGTTTTGGCTTCAGCTTTGACCAGACCCAGGGCATGTCCGCGACTCAGCCTAATCTGAGTGCCCAGCACCAGACTCTTAAAGGTTCGGCTTCCAAGGTCAAGATGCCGGATTTGCTCTCGGCGGTCGGCTCGTTCAATTTCATGAGCCTCTTCAAAGGCATCAATATCACCCCAAACCACCTCCTCATCCTTCTATTTGGATTCTTCTTCTTCTGGCTCTTTGTCGTCTACTGGATCAGGCACAACGAGCCCTTAGCCAATCAGGTTCTTGGCTCATCCCATGCCTTTGCTCCTACTGCTCAACAAGATAGGCATCTGATCAACGGTGTAAAAGAAGCCTACCCTGTTCGGACCTCGCCGACTTCTGGGCAGATCTGGACTCCACCCATCGGCATTCACGGCTCAAATGTCTATAATGGCCAGCCCGCTCCACCTCCAATGGGAGCTTTAGCTCCAATGCCTGCTCAGATACCGGTGCAGCCTCACGCTCCGGCGCGCCTGGCTGGAGTAGACATGATGGCCCCCCCCCAGATGCATGCTGGAGGACAGAGGCTCTTTTCGGCTCACCAGCAGCCTATGAGCGCTCAACAGCAAGCACTCATGCAACAGCAACAAGCTTTTCAACAGTCGCAATGGAGCCTGGCCAATGGTGGCTATCAACAAGCTCCTGCCGCGTACAGCGCCCAATTTGGCTCACCTATGAGCGATGGCGTAATGCCCCAGGTTCCGCCCCAGATGGCACCGGCAGTCGCCCCAGGGGCTCCGATCCAACAACCTTATCAAAGCGTAGGCGGGTCGAGGCTCAAGATGTTTACCAACAAATAAGGCTGAGATCTCAGGCCTTATTAAATCCGCGCAATTGCAATTCGCGCACCCGCAAAAGGTCTTCGCGGCTTATCTGCTTGAGATCCGATACACCTGCATTTTCGAGTACATGGTCTGGCGTCTTCATACCAGCTATGACAGTCGAAACAGCTCTTTCTTGTAGAGCAAACCTCAATGCGGCTTGAGTCATCGAGCGCTCGCCATCTTTTTTAAGAAACTCGAGCATGCGGCAGGCTTCTGATCGAGCTTGAACGTACTCGATGGGCCAGGATTTGCGATAGTCACCGGAAGCAAATGTCGGCGCACTATCATACTTGCCTGTAAGAAAGCCATTGGCGAGCGGCTCTCGTGCAATTATCGCGCAACCAGCTTCAAAAGCACGCGGGAAGAGCGTTTCCTCAGCTCGATAGCTGAATATGTTGTAAGCCACTTCTATGCAATCGGGACGCCCTGCCGAGAGAGCGGTCAATCCTTCGATCGGCTTAAAGATCGAAACTCCAAATGTCCTGATCTTGCCTTCCTTTTTGAGATCCTTGAGGATCTCAAAAGTTTCTTCTTTGCCAATGAGCTTGAGGGGCGGATTGTGCAGCAGATAGACATCTATATACTCAGTTTGCAAACGCTTGAGGCTCTTTTCGAGAGCAAAACGTACATAGTCAGGGGTAAAGGTCTGAAAGCCCTGACCCTGGTAAAAATCAGCACCGACTTTGGTAGCCAATATAACGCGGTCGCGTTTGCCTCTAAAGGTCTTGCCTAAGATCTCTTCGCTATGACCAAAGCCATAGACATCAGCTGTATCAAAAAAATTGATACCCAGATCGAGGGCCTTGAGCAAAGCCTCACTCGAAGCCTTATCATCGGTCGGTCCATACGAATTGCCACGACCATTGCCACCGATCTGCCAGCAGCCAAAGCCGATCTCCGAGACTTTTATGCCCGTAGCTCCAAAGTCTCTATATTTCATTTATGCATACAAAAATTGCAGTTCTGTGTTTCAGGATATTCATTATTCGTGAACGTAAGGGCACATGGAGCCTTGAGTGTATTACAATTACCCCTTGATTATCAGATAAAGCTGGAGACTGAGATTCGCTCATGGATCTATTTGACATTACCATTATTGGTGGCGGTCCGACAGGCCTCTTCGGAGCCTTTTATGCAGGTCTTCGCGGCCTGAAGGTGAAAGTCATCGACGTTCTGCCCGAATTGGGCGGACAACTCACCGCGCTTTACCCGGAAAAATATGTTTACGACGTAGCCGGTCACCCCAAGATCCTCGCCAAGGACCTCGCAAAAAACCTGGCTACACAAGCCGGTCTGTTTAAGCCCACCATAACACTGGGCGAAAAAGTAACCAATCTGACCAGACAAGAAGACGGTCACTGGCAGATCACTACCGATCAATCAGACAACCACCACACCAAGAGTGTATTGCTCGCGCTCGGCGCTGGCGCATGCGTCCCCAAAAAATTGGACATCGAGTATGACAAGGCTCTAGAAAACGAAAGTATTTTCTATGCCGTCAAAAACAAAGAAAGATTCCGTGGCAAAAACGTTTTGATCGTAGGCGGCGGAGACTCAGCAGTTGACTGGGCCAACGAGTTTTCGGACAAGGCCTCAAAGGTCACCTTGATTCACCGCAGAGATCAGTTCCGTGCCGTGCAGACCTCCGTCGAAGAGATGAAGCGCAACAAGGTAGACATCAAGACCTTTTATGAGCTCAAGGAAATCAAATCCGAAGGCAACCAGGTCAAGCAAGCCATCATTTTTGATAACCGTACTGGCAAAGAAGAAACCATCGATTGTGATGCGATCCTGATGAATATTGGTTTCGTCATCAACCTCGACTTTTTGAAGAGCTGGGGCCTCAAAATGGAAGTCAATGCCATATCGGTAAACGAAAAAATGGAAACGAGTCTGCCTGGAGTGTATGCCGCAGGCGATATCTGTGCTCACGCAGCAAAGCTCAAACTCATCGCCACCGGCGCCGCCGAAGCAGCGACTGCAGTCAACTTTGCCGTGACCTTTATCAATCCCTCGGCCAAGGCTTTTCCTGGCCATTCCAGCAACCTCAATCTCAGTCTTTAATAGAGACTGCATAGGCATTGCAAACAAAATGAAAGAGAGGCCAAAAGGCCTCTCTTTCATTTTGTTCGTTTACTTATAAGGGCTTATCTATTGGAATTTGATTTGCCCATCATGCGCAATATCTCTAGATACAACCAGACAAGACTGACAATCAGGCCAAAAGCACCGTACCACTCCATGTATTTAGGCATCTTGGCTTGCACCGCCTCGCTGATATTGCCAAAGTCGCAGACTAGATTGAGAGCAGCTACGCACACGATCACGAGGCTCACAGCTAGAGCTGACCAGCCACCTTGATGGAGAAACGGCATTGGCGCATGCAAGAACATAGACATCAAAGCATCGACTGCGTAGAGAATGGCGATGCCGCAGGTGGCGGAAAATATGCCTAATCTGAAGCTCTGCGTAGGTTTGATCAAACCTGTGCAATAGGCAGCAAGCATGCTGGCCAGAGTCGCAAAGGTCAGTCCAACGCAGGGCATGACGATACCTGGATATCTTTGCTCGACAAAAGCAGATACAGATCCGATGCACATGCCTTCAAAGATGGCATAAAACGGACTCAAGGCAGGCGCCAGGTCCTTTGTCCAAATAATGCACAGGGCGATGATAAAGCCTATCATCGATGAGCCAATGACCCATGGCGCCATATCACTTCGAGCATCCAGCCCTAGCGAAAATGCCTTTTGCCAAGTGAAGATTGCCGAGGCGCCAACTAAAGAGCTTAGAAACATAGTCTTATAGACGGTGCCCTGGAGAGTCATGCAATTGGCACCTCCCTCCGATCGACTTGTCTCACTACCAAACTTTTCAGATTCGAGGTTTTTGGCAGCTAAAAGAGGGTTGCCGGATCTTCTTAGTTTTTTTAGTTTATGACTGTCTTGTCTAAGCATGATTGATTTACGCTCGGTTGCAAAGAGGGTTGATTTATCTATGCTATGGGTTGCAATTGGGGATCCCGGCAACATTAATCCCGTCTTTAGAAATGCTTGCGCATACCATACAAATGTAATAGACTGCAAGTATCTCGATTGCATATAGCTATGCGTTAGGATGAGATTATGCTGGAGGTAAACCCGATCGATGCAGCAAGCTCACACCGTAGACCCTCGCAACGGCGACTTTACCGCTAATGCTCTCAAGGTTCTGGAGAGACGATATTTTCTCAGGGATGGTGACGGACACATCTGCGAAAATCCAGAGCAGCTTTTTTTAAGGGTGGCTCGAGCAATAGCCTCAATCGAGTCGAGATTTGGTTTGAGCGAGAGTGAGATTGACGATCTCACAGAGATATTCAAAGACCTCATGCTCGACCGCAAGTTTTTGCCCAATTCCCCAACCTTGATGAATGCCGGTAAACCTAAGGGGCAGCTCTCAGCCTGCTTCGTTCTACCAGTACCAGACGATCTGGCTGGGATATTCGAGACCTGCAAGCACGCCGCACTTATCCACAAGACCGGTGGCGGCACTGGTTTTTCCTTCTCTCGATTGCGCCCGCAAAACGACCCAGTGGCTTCTTCTATCGGTGTTGCTTCTGGTCCAGTCAGCTTTATGACTGTCTTTGACGCTGCAACTGAGGCGATCAGGCAGGGGGGCACTAGGCGTGGTGCCAATATGGGCATGTTGCGCGTCGATCATCCAGACATACAACAGTTTATCCAATGCAAGCGCGATACTAGCAAGCTCAACAATTTCAACATTTCAGTAGCAGTGACGGATGCTTTCATGCAGGCTGTCATAGACCGCTCAGATTATGATCTGATCAATCCACGCACCAAAGAGCCAACAGGACAAAGGCTTTCGGCTCCCGCAGTCTTTGAGATGATGGTCGCCAATGCTCATGCCACAGGCGAGCCGGGCATGGTCTTTATCGATCGGATCAATGCAGCCGATCCGGTCAGGCAGACCCTGGGTGACGACGGCAAGACTCCGATCCCTGGCACTGAGGACATTGAGGCTACCAATCCCTGCGGCGAACAACCCCTCGGCCCTGGAGACGCTTGCAATCTTGGATCTATCAATGTAGCGCGATTTGTCAAAGCTGATGGATCCGGCTTCGACCTGGAGAGTTTGGGACAAGCAGTCGATCTTGCCGTGCGCTTTCTCGACGATGTCATCGAGGCCAATCATTACCCCTTTGACTTTGTCCACGAGGCGACCCACAACAATAGACGTATCGGCCTGGGTATCATGGGTTTTGCCGATGCTCTCATTATGCAAGGCATAGCATACGACAGCGAACGAGGCACCAAATGCGGTGCAGAGCTCATGGCCTTCATTCAGGAGAGAGCTCATCAACAGTCTCGTCTCTTAGCCAAGCAAAGAGGAGTATTTCCCAATTGGCGGTATAGCACCTGGTATCAACAAGGCATCGAGATGCGCAACGCCACTGTCACTACCATTGCTCCTACAGGCACTATTTCTATCATCGCTGGCACCAGTTCTGGTATCGAGCCACTCTTTGCCGTCTCCTATGTGCGACGCGTAATGGGTGGTACCGAGCTCATCGAGGTCAATCCACTCTTTGAGCGAGCCGCAAATGCAGGCGGTTTTTATAGTACTGCCTTGATGGCCCGCATAGCGCATCAAGGCACAGTTGCTCACGACGACGAGGTGCCAGGTAATATACGCGAGATATTTAGATGTGCTCACGACATCGACTACATAAGTCATGTCGAGATGCAAGCCGCCTTCCAAAGATACACAGACAATGCCGTCTCCAAGACCATCAATTTTCCCAGCTCGGCCACCGTCTTGCAGATCGAGCAAGCTTATCTGAGCGCATGGCATCTTGGCCTAAAGGGCATCACAGTGTACAGAGACGCCTCCAGACAATCTCAAGTGCTCAATATAGGCAAGACAGATCCAACAAAAAAGCCTTTCAATGCTGGCCCAGAGGAGAGTGCGACTGACTCTCCGGCTCCCGCCTTGTTGCTTGATCAGATTGCTAGTATTGCAATGCTTTATGACAGCCGCGATATAAGGCTCGATGAGCGCTGCCCTGGCTGTGATACGCCATCCGATCTGCACGTAAAATACGAATCATGCTACCTGTGCCCATCGTGCGGTTATACTAAATGCTGACAGCGTACAAATGAGGTGGTTATGACCATTCTGGTCGATCGTGAGATTCGTCAGGAAATAGAGAGCGGCAAACTCATCATCACCCCCTACGAAGACCGGCTGGTCCAGCCCAACTCTTATGACGTACGTCTGGACGACAAATTTTCCTGGCACACCGACTCTGATGCTGTTATCGATCCCTATCAATCAGATAGTATCCTCGACGGCGTAATCGAAGTACAAGAAGAGAGCATCGTCCTCAATCCATACGAGTTTATCTTAGGCGCAACACTCGAAGCCATCTGCCTACCGGATGACATCGTCGGCCAATTGACAGGCAAATCGAGCCTAGCTCGACTGGGAGTAATGGTGCATGTCACTGCTGGTTTTATTGATGCCGGCTTCAGCCATCCTCCGGCCAAGATCACCCTCGAGATACTCAATGTAGGCAACCGCCCGGTGAGACTACATGCGGGCATGAGCATCGGCCAGATGGTCTTTACCAGGACCGAGATCTGCGATCTGCCATATCACAAAAAACCAGGTGCCAAGTACAACGGCCAAAAAGCCGCCGCCCATAGCAAGTACTTTTTAAATCCAAGCTCCTTGTAAGATAAAATACGCTTGACAACTGCGCCTCTGCGAGTTACAAACAAGTGACACCCCTCAAATGCCCAAAGACTGGGAAAATTCCCATTCGGTCTGCGGAAAATACGATTTACCGCTAGATGGGCTGCATTTAATATAGCTATTGGTGGAATATACCAATCAAGGGTCCACTTGTTGGATTTTTCCTAGGAGGGGTAATCATGGGTGACGGTCGCAGAGACGTTAACGACCAAAAAGACAACGGTTTGAGTCTGGATGCGCAGCAACAGCTCAATCAGCGTCTACAAGAACAAAACCCTCATCCAGGTAGAGCCGGTTATGGCGGTGTTGCACCGCTTGCCAATGACGCAGTCAATGGCACCCCTAACAAAAATGGAGCCAGAGACCCGTTCTTTCAAGGCGATCCGGCCAGGCAACCAAATGGCGGTAGAGCCGGTTATGGAGCCGATGGTTTTCCTGGCGGACAACGCACCAATCAGACCCCTGATGGCACCGGCGAACAGGTGCCCAACTTTAGAGATCACCACCGCGATAAGGCACGTGACCCCAATCAGCCTTATGATCGATCCGATGTAGGCAAACAAGTCTCTGAACAAATCCGAGGCGGTGGCGCCGGCAGCGGCTGGAAGCTCGCCTTTGAGGGTGGAGACTATTTTAATCCCAAGGCTCAAAAAGCCATCGATGATCGTGGTCAAAAGGGCGTCTTAAGAGACACTACACCGGTGACCAATGCCATCTTTGCTGGTGGCGCAGGCATCGCCACACCATGGATGCTCAACGGTCTAAACAAAGGCGCAGACAAGCTCGCAGCCAACCATCCCGAAGGCAAGGTAGGCGATCTGGCTCGCAGCTGGCAGCGCAATTTCAATCCCGAGTTTCAAAATGCTGGCGATTTGCTCAAAAACACGCCAAAACATGCAGAAGCATTCAATAGCTTCGAGGCACTCAAGACCAACCTGGCCAAGACAGCAGAAGGCACTGACGAAGCCGCCCTTGCTGCAAAAGAAAAGCTCAATTTTCTCAATCAGAGAGCCGGCAATTTTGGAACAGTCCAAGAAGCCGAAGCCAAGGTTTTTGGCCAAAATACTGCTCGTGCATTTACCCAAGAAGAACTGGGCATCATCAACAAGCGCGTGATCGCAGGAGAAGCACAAGAAGCAGCAGCAAAGGTCAATGCCAGTAAATTGGCTCAACTAGCCGAAAATTCTCCTGGCTTTCTCAAAAGAGCAGGCGCTGGCATAGTCGGTGCTGGTGGTTCATTTACTGGTGTCTGGCTCGATCGTCAAATCAATGCTGCCACCCACAAAAATCAGAACGACAGCTGGAACCTCAGTCAGATTGCCGCACCGATGGCATTCGCTCTGACTCCAGGAGGTTTGATCAAGCGTACAGCCGCTGCCGCTATAGGCGGTGCGGTGACTTCCCAAGTATTTGATCGCGGCCTCTCAGCGATTGGCATCACAGCACCAGATCGCATCAATGCTGCCACTGGAGTATATGATGGCTGGAATGCCGCCTCGACTGCGGCCAGTCTGGGCATTGCGGCCTTCACCAAAAATCCTTGGGCCAAGGTGGCAGTGGTAGCTGCTGGTCAAGCCTTGCCTTTTGCAGTGCATGCCTATCAAGACAATATCGGCGGCAATCTCAAAGGCCGAACCGAAGACGTGCGAGACGCTATCAAGGCAGATCATAGCGAGAGGACCATGAGTTCGCTCAATCGCGTGACCGATGACCTCAAGAGCGTGCTTGCAAAAAAAGAAGACTGGGTCGTAGACTCTGCCGACACCAATTTTAATGCCCTGCGTTCTTCTCGCCCGATGCCCGGCCAACCGGCTGGTCGCTGGGAAAGCCTTACACCAGAGCAAAAGCTGATGGGTCTTAGAGACGACGTGGCCGGAGCCGGAGCGATCGCCGATCATGTCTTGTCCAAAGGTACAAGATTGGCGGACAAAGGCTCTGAGCCCACCTATATACTTGGCGACACCAAGATGGATATCGGTACTCGTGGTCTCTATTACTTGATGCGCTCGCGTGACAGTGCTCAATCAGCCAAGGCCATGACCGATGCTCTAATCCAAAACAACGGCACAGTCGACGGCAAGGTACCTAAACAATCCGAATCGGAAGACCTCGGCAAAGTGATCGAGCAACGCAATGAGCGTATCAACGAGATACTCACCAGCAAGCAAGACGTCAAAAAAGCCTTCGACGAGCTGGTAGACAACGCCAAAGTCATCGATAAGACCTTCCTCAAGACCTTTATCCAGGGCCAGGACCGGATCCTGCAAGAGTATTCGCAACGCCGCGCAGAAGCCCAGCGCCGTTACGAGAGCGCCAATCAATCCGGGGATACTGATCTACAGCGTCGCGCAGAAGCAAGGATCTTTGAGTACAACCAGGTATTAGCCAAGGTTCACCGCGACAAGGCTCTGGTCTATATGGCCATGGCCAAAGCCAAAATGAATGGTGGCAATGATGGTGGTGGCGCCGAAGACTACTTGATCGATGACGGCAAAAATCAACTGGATATCTATCAAAATACCGGACAACGCAAGGGTTATAACGGAGCCCAGGGAGCTCTGAGGCTCGCCGAAAAATATTATCCGGACAACCCAAATATGGCCAGCCTAAATGATATATTCAAAGACCTTGCTCAAGAGATGGTCGATAAAAAACGCATTCAGCTAACCAGTACTTCGACCAATATACTTGGCTATCAGGATGGCTTTGCCAAACCAGGCAGGTAGATCAGCATCAGCCTGCTGATCGCTGATACAAGAGACCGATCGAACCAACTAAGGTTCTCAAACGTATAAGTGAGAAAGGAGGCTTGCCTTGTTTCTCACTTTTGCTCAGACCCCATACGCAACAACGCAAACTCTGCCACGCCCCCTCAAGGCCGAGCTAGTCGCTATCGTCTTTGTTTTAGCTTCGCTATCGGCTTATCTCTTGTCTCAAGCAACCCCCATATCAGCAGCCAGCCTGATGCTGGGGGTTTTGGTCCTTATGCTCTTGCATGGAGTGACTGGCAGGCAGATATTGACCCTATCGATATTTTATCTCTGCATCAGCATCTTGCAATTTCATCGCTTGATCGCAGAGGATTGCTCGGCTATGAGGAGTATCATCGACGGGTCGCGGTCCCAACAGATCAAGGGCACCATCGCCAGACTAGAGCCAAGCAAACGACTGCTATTAGCCAGACTAGAGATGCCGTCGGCCCACGTGCGCACGTGTGCATCCAGTCACACAGTCAAGATCGAGACATTTATGCCGAGTCTTACCGACTCGATATACTCTGGCGATCGGTCCTTTTCGACTGGAGACTCGATCACGCTGACACCGGCTCCAATCGCAGAACCAATCACCAGACCCCAGTCTGCAATTTTTCCTGGCCGCTTCGACCAGCGCAGTTACCTACAGCATTTCAAAGTTTTTTATGTGCTCAAGGTACGCGCTGTCAACAAGATAGCTCGATCCAGATCAGCTCTGATAGAGCTAGATTTAGTGCTGGACAAATTGCGACGATCTTTGGCCGCTATGCATGTAACGGCACTGGGCGCCAATCGTGGAGCCCTGATGACCTCCATGGTCATAGGGGATAAGGTGGTGGCCATGCCACGAGAGATCGTGGATGATTTTAGACAGGCAGGCTTGAGTCATCTTTTGTCGGCATCAGGTCTCAATCTTGCTATATTATCCGGGGCTCTCGCTCTTATCTTTAGACACAAGGGCACGTTTTATCTAGCACTGCATCTTGCTCTCATGGGATTGTTTGCATCTCTTGCCGGCTTCGGCTCGTCTATCTGCAGGGCCGCTATGATGAGTCTGGCAGGTCATCTACTGCGACCTTTGATACCTGGCATGTCATCTGGCTTTATTTTTGCACTAGTGGCCGCTATCGCGCTCTCAATCGATCCCTCTGGCTTAGGGGATCTTGGCTTTGTATTTTCGTATTTAGCCTGCGCAGGGATCGTTCATCTGCTCCCAGCCCTGGACAATCTGATCCAACTCAAAGGCACAGATTTATTGAGTGCAAACATACTGGATACAAGCATCCTATTAAAAGACAAGATCAAAAGATGGACTCTCGACCCTCTCTTATTGGTTGCGTGCAGCCTGGCGGCTTGTCTGCCCTTTCAAGCAGCTATTTTTAAGACTGCATCCGCCTGGACCTTTGCCGCCAATTTTCTTATCGAACCATTAGTAGTGCCCATCTCCATTCTTGGCTTTACATCATCGATATTATTTTGTCTCAATGCAACTTACTGCCAGCCTTTGTGCTCTTTACTGGACGGCATTGCCTCTCCATTGCTTGATACCGCCTTATCTATAGCGCACTTTTTTGCTGGACTACCATTACATGATCTAGCACTGGCCCCTCCAGACAATATGGCCATTGTGCTATACGGACTGGGTCTAGCCAGCTTTGCTACCAGATACCATCAATGCCGAAAGAGTTATACAAGCAAAGCAGTTCGATCTCTTACCCTGCATTTTTTGCTGGCGAGTATGCTGGCAAGCATCTTACTATTGCAGTGCCTCCTGGGTGGAGCATTTGTCGAGGCAGAGACCAGACCCGACTCGATAGCCATCCGTGATGGCGACAAGCATATGATCTTGCATTTTGGCGATAAAGATCAGCTCGAAGTAAGACTTGATGCAGCGCCATATATCCTAAGGTGCAGCAGACCACGATTGCGCAACCAGGCACCGCATATAGTGCTCATTCCCGCTGCAGGACATCGTCTTGCATGGGCAAGCCAGTTTTTAAAGCCAGTCTATTTTAGATATCCAATAGATCAAAACAAGAGAGCCTCGAGACAATTGATGCAAATCAAGATTGGCGCACGGTAAGCATCTCAATTAGACCTACGCTTATCTGATACTGCCGCTTGCTTATTACCAAGCTTTTCATTTATGGCAGCTCTCAATCTATAAGCGGAGGCGCTGGGCATGAGCGTTAAGGCCTTATTGCAATCGATGAGGGCACCTCTGGCATCACCATCCTGCAATTTGTATCGAGCACGATCCAGATAAGCCGTTTCATCTTGTGGATTTAGCCTGAGCACTTGGTCCAGCAGCGCCACTGCTTGCTTAGGCTTTTTGGCATTGGCCAGATATTGGGCCTTCTTCAATTTGAGATCATCTGTGTTTTGCACTTTCAGTGCCTTATCGAGCTCAAGAGCAGCTTCGTCATAACGCTTGAGACGCTCGAGAAAGGTGGCGCGCAATACATATGGTTTGTATGCACCTGGCTTGGGTGGTTTGAGCTCTAAATACTTATCCAGGTGTTCGAGGGCGAGATCAAACTTGCCCATATCCGAATAAGTCAAAGCCAGCGAGCGATATGCGCCGACATAGGGTCTTGCGACATCAAGAGAGCGTTTGAACTGGCGGAGGGCCTCATCAAAATTGCCTTCTGCAGCACAGACCTCGCCAAGATGGCAATAAGGCTTACCATTATTTGGTCTAAGCTTGGCAGCTAAAACAAATTGCTGAAATTTATGCCCGGCCAAGACAAACATGAGCAGCAAAATTGTCAGGCTCTTTGGCAATGATTTCTTTCAAAGGCTTGATCGCCTTGGCAGGGTTACCATCCTCAACTACCCTGGTCAATTTTTTAATTCTGGTCCAACAGCAGTCTCTGAGTAGCCAGGCAAGACTTGCTGCATGCAAAAGACCAGAGCAAGCAAGCCTGCCCTGGTCGTCATCATGCAAGATAGATTTTTATTGTTCAATTAGGCAGAGCCTGGCGGTCTCAATACAAACCTATTGTTTCCAAATCTGTTTCTGTTGAAAGCAGCTTCGAGACTATTGTACTTCCAGGTACCAGAGCTGGAAGAGTTTGCATACACTTTGATATCGCCGTTGCGATTGCTGGCGATAATGCCGATGTGTGCATTGCCGCCACCATTAGCTGCATTGGCCTTGCCACCGTAGATGACATCGCCAGGTTTAGCCTGGTCGAGAGGCAACACTTGCCAGCCGCGTTCTCTCAACTGCGCTTGCAAGGCATGGGCGCCAGCTACTGGATTGACCTTGACGCCAGCATTGAGGAGGACTTCGCTGACCGAAGCAGCGCAACCGAGCCTACCACCCTGTACCGAACCTGCGAATCTCGTCCACATACGATGGCCCTGCGCGTCCTGCGCTGCAGAGAGGATGCTGCCATTTTTGGCAGACCAGTCGACGCCATCAGCACCATTGAGGCTTGCCGCTGCAGCTATCTGCCAGGCATTGCCGGCTGCCTTCATGTAGTCTTGATTGTCAGATGATTTGAGATCTTCGGCATTGGGAGTGCGTCCCAGGTGCATGGCCAGAGCGATTTTGCTGGGATCGACTTCCTGACCTTCTTTGCCCATATCTTTGGCATACTTGTTGATCAGGTCGGTAGCGGCGAGCTCTTGGACTTCTTTGCCAAAGGCCTGGTTGACCTCTTTTTTGTCCGGCGGATGGTCCTTATCGCCTTCCTTCATTTTTTTGATGATGTCTGGAGTCTCGCCTTTTTTGAGCTGCTCCTGCATTTTGCGCATACGCTCGGTAGTGCCAGGAGGCACGAGTCCTTTGGCCTCTTTTTCGGCGAGATCATTTAGATCCACACCCATGATATAAGCCGACATCTGGTCGCCTGACATACCATAGGGGCCTACAGTCCAACCCTTGCCTTTGCGATAG
>Ga0233436_1001559_pt1 | contig 18734 bp, 20 predicted proteins | sample SI_122_August201_2_FD_182723 | JGI IMG/M metagenome (GOLD analysis project Ga0233436, IMG submission 182723) | Seawater microbial communities from Saanich Inlet, British Columbia, Canada - SI_122_August2016_150_MG | ecosystem: Environmental > Aquatic > Marine > Inlet | place: Canada: British... | reverse complement strand
TACCCTCAATCACTCTCTTTCTATAAATACTAAACAACAACTCATACATAGGATACATAAGCAAACCCAAGACAAACCAATTAGAAATCTCATCGTGCCTGCCAACAAACACCAGCCCTATCATCGAGAGCATAAAACCAACAAAATATGCACCGCCATCACCCATAAATAATTTTCCAAACGGGAAATTAAGCAAAAAGAATCCCAAAAGGGACATAATCAAAAGTAAGTTTAGTTGCACTATCAAATCATCGCCCAACTGATGGGCGACGACTGCCATTGCAATTGAAACCAATATTGCATAGCCCGACATTAAACCGTTATAGCCATCAATCACATTTAGTGCGTTAACTGCACCACCTACTACCAACAGTGTAAACAATAAACCAATTACTGGATAAGATAACAACGCATCTATCCAATCAAAACTTAGCGAGTACACGCCAACATTCAAATAAAAGAAACTAACACTAAGAGAAAGAAAGATAAACAGTAATCGCCACAAAGGAGATACTTTGGCACTAAAGTCTTCAATTAGGCCAATAATAAACACAGGTGCAGAAACTATCAATATAGGTTGTAAAACACGTTGAGCCTCAATTGGCAATAAAAAACTACCTAAAACAAAACTCAAAAAAACTGCTAAGCCACCCACATGCGGAGTGGGCTCGTGATGAAACTTCTGCACTCCATCCAAATCATGCTGGTTTAAAAACCACTGCTTTTTGTGTGCCAAGACAACAATCAAGATGGACAAGACTATTGAGAGTAGTAAAGTAATTAAAAACACTTGTAAGAGATAATGAATAATGAATAATAAATAAATATATTTTACCTATTGCAACAATAGATTTGAAAAATTAAAGATATTTGGAAATTAATGCTTTATACCCCACTTACCCAGTAATTGCTATTTACACTAGTAAATACCAAATACAAGCATAAATAGCAACGCAACAGCCTCTTTAGGGTGTCTGCGCAACTGCCAAAAATTCTTTATTAAAAATATTCGATCCAACCTTAAATGTGACTGCCCATTTGGATCAACCAACATGCGTATAGATGCCACTTCTTTTCTATACCAATTACTTTTCACCATAAAAAATCGCTTCTTATAAGCCTCAAGCCCAGAATTTGGGCCAATTACATTTAACTCATGCCTTCTATAGCGCATTAAAGGTTTGGCATCAATATGCCAAACCAAATCATGCTCACGAAAATATGCGTAAATTACCCAATCATGAAACGTAATACCATTAACCTTATCCCAATTTAATATTAAAAATTTCTTAAATTGTTGCAAGGCTTTAGATTTAATTACATAAGTACAGCCAGGCCCAGCAGACTCAAAAAAATGATCAAATTGCTTTTGAGGATTAGATTTTTTAATTAATAATTCGCGTCCATCTTGGAAAAACGCCACAACATCACTTGATAATGCACAAACTTTTTTACTCTTAATAGTTTCAACCGCATGAATTAGCTTATTTGGCAACCAAATATCATCCTGATCAGCTAGTGCAACATAGTCATAAGCGCTAAAATCAACATTACGTATCAAACGAAAAAAGTTCTTAGCGGCACCTCCAAATCGATCACCATAGGGCAATACCTCAATATGAGCATTATTTTTTGCTAAACTCTGACACCACTCATACGTACCATCAGTTGATAAATCAACACTAATAAATAAATTAATATCAACCTTAGCCTGACTATTAATTGAATCAATCTGCTCTTCAATCCAATTCATGCCATTGTAAGCAGCCAACAAAATAGCAATCCTCGGTGGAGGATTTACTTTATTTTTAATCAACATAAATAACCACTATCTAAGTTTGGACTGGATTTCATTAAGGTTTCTTGGAAATCTAACCACAATATATCGCACCCAATACCAAACAACTCTAAGAGACCAGTAAGCTTTATATATACGACCAAATATCTTATAAGAATATTTAACTCTACTACCCACTTGATCCAAAATAATTGGATCTACATATCCTGCATATTTAGCAAAGCAAAGCACCTTTTCCTTTAGCTGATTTATATTTGGCTCAATATAGTTATGCCAACCTAAATGCTCCGCCAAATACATGCCATTAGCTCTACACACATAATAATACGGCCTAATTAATGACCCATGCCCAGGCAGCATTCTAAACTGATTCATCACAAACAAATCTTTCCGATAAATTGCCAAAGTAGTATCAACCGGCGCAATCACTAAATCATCCATAACAGGGCCTTTCATGTATCTCAACTCATTAGCGTAAGCATCACTAAACTGATTATTATTTTTAATAAATTGAGTATTAAGTGCCAAGCCAAGCTTGCCAACTGTAACATTACCATCCATCTTCTGCTTAAGATATGTCAACCAACATACCTCGTTCACAAGGTTCGGTACAACAATATCCCCATCAGTAAGCACTATATAGTCTGATGATAAATCAGCTCTAGTGTTAATGATACCTATGGCTTTATTAAAGCCCAAAACCCACTGATTTTTGTTATTAAAAATCACATGAGCCAGCCCATCTTTCTCATATGATTTTAATAATTTTTTTTGCTTATCTAAGCTAGAATTATTATCAACAATAAATAATTCATAAGAGTAATTCGTTCTATTAATAATTGAACGAATTGTTTTATCCAAAAACTCAGGCTCATCTTTTGTTAATACGACAATTGCGATAGGAGCAGTCATTGATTATTTTGCACGATTAGATAAAAGAAAGCTTAGTGCTCTCTTCATAATTTGATATGAGAACCTAGCAAAATAATAGAAATTATGCCCTATGTTATAACCATAACTGTTAATAATCTTGAGGTTTTGCCTGCCCGCTCCAGCGCCTACAACGCTTGACATGCCATCGCATGAAAAAATAGAAACTATTTTATCAATATGCTTGAATCTTACTTTATTTTTAAACGCGCCATAGAAAAAATTAAAATCTCCAGAAATTGAATACTGCAAGCTATATTTATGTTTCTTATGGTACTGGGCATCAATAAAAGTACTTTGATGGCAAAAAACCATTCCTTGCCACAACTTACTAATACTTTTGGCTGTCACTTTCTCTACGAAAGACCCATGATCAGCCAAATAATCACCATATATAATTTCTGCTTCATACTTTTGATTATCAAATACTTCTTTGACTATTTGATTGGAGTAAAAAATATCTCCCGCATTCATAATATTAATCCACTGCCCAGTCGCTAAATCAACACCCTTATTCGTTGCATCAAAATGACTTTCATCAGGTTCACTTACCCAATGAGCAATTTTGGACCCATACTTTTTGATAACATCTACCGTGCCATCTGTAGAGCCTCCATCAATAATAATGTGTTCGATATTGTCGTAAGTCTGGTTAGCAATATTTTGAATAGTTTTTTCCAAGCCTTTACTGTCGTTGAATACAACTGTAATTATTGATATTTTTGGCCCTTTAAGCATCTAATCCCCTATAAAGTTTTATATTTTTTTTAGAAGTAATTACGATACTATCAAATAGCATATCTTTTGCCTCTAATTTAATAATTATTCTATTCTTATTTATCATATCTTTTAAGTGGTTCTGATTTTTTCATAAATAAATAAATATGCTCTATAAGAGCAAATAAATGCATTTTCCTTAAAACGATTATTAAATAAAAACGTGTGGAATAGTAAAGACTACGTTTTAGGCTATTACTGTGGCTATTAATAACCCTAATGGATTGCATTGTTGCTCTATAATTTTGAACACTTGATAAGCCACCCATCAAAAAAATAGAGATCGTTTTATTAATATGCCGGAACCTTGCTTTATTTTTAAATGCATTACAAAAAAAATCAAAATCTCCAGCAATTGAATACTGCAAACTATATTTATGCTTCTTATGATATCGAGCATCGATAAAAGCACTTTGGTGGCAAAAAACCATTCCTTTCCATAAATTATCAACACTTTTAGCTGGTATCTTCTCTAAATAAGAGTTGCAATCATTTACATGATCACCATATATTATTTCTGCTTGATACTGCTGATTGTCAAATATTTCCTTAACCACTTCATTAGAATAAAAAACATCTCCGGCATTCATAAAATTGATCCATTGCCCAGTCACCAAATCAATGCCCTTATTCATAGCATCATAAACTCCTTTATCGGGCTCGCTAACCCAACAAGTGATTTCAGGTTCATATTTTTTAATAACATCTACTGTGCTATCTGTAGAGCCGCCATCAATAATAATATGCTCAATATTGTCGTAAGTCTGATTCACAACACTTTGAATAGTTTTTTCTAAACCATTAGCATCGTTAAACACAATTGTAATTATTGATATTTTAAGCATTTAAAGTCTCTTTAATAAAGGGTAACGCACTCTTCTAACACTTTTTCTTGACGAGTACTTTGCTGTTATTTTCAAATCACTTTAGAGCAGCTGACAACAATAGTTATGACAAATATTTTTTTGCAGCCCAATATTTTTTCTTTTTTCGAAGAAATATATTTGGTTTTAAAATTCTTGCCAAATAACTAATAAGAGCGCCCACTCTATCTTGTATAAAGCATTCCTTTGACACTGTATTTTCACTCACTTCTTTCAGAATTCCTTCTTTTTTATACCCTTGCACTTTCAAATCATACTCATTAAGGCTTTCAACATATTTCATTATGTAATTCCTTCTATAGTTAGTGTTAAATGTATCCCTCCACTTTTCAAGGGGTTTTGTGTCAACTAATTGATAATCTTTGACCCCTGTAGGATCTCCCATTTTCCCATTGAATTCGGAATTTTGAGAGGTAAAATTTTCAAGCATATGTTTATTAAATTCAATTTTTAAATACTCGCAAATTTCTTTTGTGTATTTCTCCGGACTTTGAACAAAATCTTCATACTTTAATGCGTAAGATTTTTCCCTTATAGATTTATAACCATTACTTAGTAACTCAGGCCCATTTTTAATATCGACATAATAAGGATGCATATGCCTAAAACCACCATTAGACCATGTTTGCATTATAGAGCTAACCACATGAACAGGATTTCTAAATAAAAATATAAACTTAGCATCAGGAAAAGACTTGGCTATTTGAGGGATGATTTGATAATATCTTGGTGTTTTATCTAGGAAAAATATTTCACCGTCTTTACACTGTAAATCATACAAGGTTTGTGCAAAATTACCTAACGCTTCATAATAATCGTTCTCTTTATTTGGTAGGTTATTTACAAAATCCTCGAAAGCATTGTAAGAGGATTCATGCCCATATTCAGCCAGAGTCCCTTCTTTTTTATATGCATAACAAAAGGGTAGCAACAACCACGGCTCAGCAATACTCTTAATCTTTTCATGCCCCATTAATACTCTTTGCAATAAAGTTGATCCACTCCGAGGCAATGAAAAAATAAATATTGGTGATTTCATAATAATTTAATTTTATTTGGCATATAAATTGACCAAAACCCTAGTTTATTCTTAATAAAAATTACTGACATAACATTCCATGTAATCATGCTAATCATGCTTGAGAATGCAGCGCCATTAATCCCATAAATTGGAATAAGAAAATAATTCATTACTATATTTAGTATTGCTGAAAATATAATAATGAACTGAAAAATTTTTTGATTATTTGTCATTTGCATAATATACCCCACTGAGCCACTAATTGAATTCACCAATTGAGCAAAAGATATCAACAATAAAGCCACTACTCCTGCAGAAAACTCTTGGCCAAATAATTCCATTATCACATTAGAAAAAATAAATATAAAAACAATAATAGGCAATGATACGAAAAATACAACCCTTGTTGACTGCTGTACAATTACTTCTAAGTCTTTTAGATTCCCGCTTGAAAAAGATTGTACTAACTTTGGTGCTACTATCGAATTTATTGATGACAAACCAATACTGGCGATAAGTGCAACCTTTACTGCCACTGTATAAACACCCACATCTGCTGCTGTCATATAATATGAAAGCATTAGTACATCTGTCCATGACATTATTAGAGCAAATGAACTTACTAAAAGCATAGGTAATGAAATTTCCACTATCTTTTTAAATGGGTATGGATAAATTCTTTTTTCATTATCCAAGGACGGCAATAATTTCATAAATATAACTAGCGCTATGAGAGCGGAGACACATACTGACATAACATAAAGTGGCAAAATAGAGATGTTTAAAACATAAAAATCAGAAACAACAAGTGCTAAAAAAAATAAACAAGGTGTTAACAATAAAGATACAATTGAAAATTGGGTTATTTTCTTTACACTCTGCATCACAGCAGAAAATACTCTTATCAAAACTGTTGGTATAATTGCATAAATAGCAATCTTTAAAGTTTGCTCTAATTCTGGATTTTTAAGCAGTAAAGAAATATTTTTTGATTGGAAATATAGATAAACACTAACAATAAGAGAGATGCTAACTACTAAGATAATAGATTTTTTTAATACATTAGAGATTTTATTAAGGCTATTTTTTTCAAGTAATTCGCCAATTATTCGAACCAAGCCTTGATCCAAACCAAAAATTGGTATGATTGTTGCAATACTTAAAACTGTAATTCCGATAGAATATTTGCCGAATTCTTCAGCACCATGATTATTCGTTATCCATAAAATAGCTAAATAACTAAATAACATGCTTAAAATTTTAAATATGAAATTTATTGAGCCACCTTTTACTACTTCTAATAAATGAGCGTCCGAAAGGCTTTTTATTTTAATTAGCACGAATAGTTAATAATTTTCTAGATTTTAGGAAGTCAATCACCTTAAAGACCGAGTCTTCTAATAATTCGTTTCCAGTATCAACAGTCAATTCTGGGTTGATGGGCTTTTCATAGGGGGAGTCAATGCCTGTATAGTTTTTAATTTCTCCAGTACGCGCTCGTTTATATAAACCCTTAACATCTCTTGATTCACATACATCTAAGCCGGCATTGCAATAAATCTCAACAAAGTCTTCTGGTGAGAATAATCGCCTAACAAGAGTCCGATCTTGTCTAAATGGACTAATAAATGCAGTCATAGTAATAATTCCAGCTTCCATCATTAATTTTGCCGCCTCGCCAATTCTTCTAATATTTTCTTTACGATCATTATCACTAAAAGTTAAATTTGATGACAGTCCATGGCGTACATTATCCCCATCTAAAACAAAAGTTCTGCAATTAAGTTTGTATAGCTCTTCTTCTACTGAATGAGCAAGTGTTGACTTGCCCGATCCTGATAAACCTGTAAACCAAATAACAACTGACTTATGATTATTTAACTTCCCTCTTTTTTTTCGAGTAACAGTTGCATTGTGATAGATGGTGTTTGGAGTTTTCATATTATTAATTTAAATGCCGTTTATGGGCTTTTTTTTAAAGACTTCCTTTTAAATCTATATTGTATTTAGCAAATGAGATATAGCAATAAGCTTTCTTTGTGCGCCATCAATTTTTGCAGCATCAAAGACTAACATCCTTAAATTTTACTGCTTGCTTCATAGTTTCACCATCATATCTCTATCAGATAATATTGGATTATCAGTAGGCCAATCAATATTTATACCTGCATCATTCCAAGCATATGTAAACTGCTCATTTGCATCTATGTAATCACCCTCATAGGCCAACTTATAATGATAAACTGCATTTTTACTGCTTACATAATAAGCGTTACCCATATTAGGCGGGATTAAAATCAATTGTTGATTTTCTTTGTTAATAATAAATTTTTCCCATTGCAGATAAGTAGGTGAATATTCTCGACAATCTACCACAACCTGCTGAATTTCTCCATATACCGATGTCACTAATTTCCAAGATTTGTTATCGCCATGAATGCCCCTTAATACATTATAGGTAGATTCCGAAAACTTATCATGCTTAAAATTCAAGTCTGTAGGTAATAATTTATCAATTTCATCCTTCAAAAATGAAGTCCAAATAGATCCTCTTATATCCATTGATACAGAAGGTTTAATAATCATTACACCTTTTATTTTTTTTGATTCTTCAATCGTAAAGTCGAATTCCATTGGTTACATTCTCGATATTATATTTACTTATTGTCAATCATTAATTTATAGGTTTTTATCAGTCCATTTTCTAACGTCGTCTGCGCTTTCCAGCCTAGTTGATTAATTTTAGAGGAGTTTAATAATTTTCTAGGCACTCCATCGGGTTTTGATCTATCCCAAACAATATCACCTTCAAATCCTACAATTTTTTGTATTAGCTTTGCCAACTCTTTAATCGTTACATCTTTTCCAAAGCCTATATTCACATGTGATACCATTGGTTCCGTAATTGATTGGTACTTCTCTTTATCAATACAAATTAAGTGAACACAAGCTTCTGCTAAATCATCAACAAACAAAAATTCTCGTTTGACTTTACCACTACCCCAAACTGACACTGTCTTGTTATTACTTATCTTTGCTTCATGAAATTTACGCATTAATACAGGAATAACATGGGAATTTTTCAAATGGTAAGTATCACCCGGTCCATATAAGTTAGTTGGCATAGCGCTACGAAAATCAGTATTGTATTGACGATTATAAGATTCACACATCTTAATTCCTGCAATTTTAGCGACTGCATAAGGTTCATTTGTCTCTTCTAAAATACCCGTTAACAGGCTTTCTTCTTTTATTGGTTGCAAAGCAAATTTAGGATAAATACAGGAGCTACCCAAAAATAATAAACGTTTAATATTGTTTTCATAGGCACTATGAATAACATTACCTTGAATGGTTAAATTACTATAGATAAATTCTGCAGGATAAGTGCCATTTGCATGAATTCCACCTACTTTGGCAGCTGTAAGAATGACATAATCGGGTTTTTCTTTTTTAAAGAAGTTTTGCACTTGCGCTTGATTAGTGAGATCTAGATCTTTATGTGTGCGCATTAAAAGATTAGTAAAGCCTCTGGATTCCAATTGTCTAACTATAGCAGAGCCAACTAAACCCCTGTGACCTGCAATATATATTTTATCGTTAAGATTCATATCTAAATTAATTACTCGTTAAAGTCTGGCGCTTTGAAGCCGTGCTTTTTGACTAAAGAGTCACGCTTGGCGATGTTGATGTCATTTTCCATCATCTCATGTACCATTTCTTCTAAGGTGATTTTTGGCTCCCAACCTAGCTTTTCCTTGGCTTTGGTCGGGTCACCTAATAATGTTTCTACTTCTGTTGGGCGGAAGTAACGTTTATCAACTGCAACGATCAAATTGCCTGTTTCAGTATCGTAACCTTTTTCATCCATGCCTTCACCTTCCCAACGGATAGTTTTACCTAGATGACCCCATGCAAAGTTGACGAAGTCACGTACTGAATATTGAACGCCAGTAGCAATACAAAAATCATCTGGCTCATCTTGTTGTAGCATTAACCATTGCATTTCTACGTAGTCTTTGGCATGACCCCAGTCACGTTTGGCGTCCATATTACCAAGGTAGACTGTGTCTTGTAGATCTAGTGAGATTCGGGCTAGTGCTCTGGTGATTTTTCGGGTTACGAAAGTCTCTCCTCTAACTGGAGATTCGTGATTAAACAAGATGCCGTTACAGGCATACATACCGTAAGCTTCACGATAGTTAATGGTTATCCAATAAGCATATAGCTTGGCTGCTGCGTAGGGAGAGCGTGGATAAAAAGGGGTGGTTTCTTTTTGTGGGGTTTCTTGCACTTCACCATATAGTTCAGAGGTTGAAGCTTGATAGTAACGAGTTTTTTTCTCAAGACCTGAGATGCGAATGGCCTCTAGTACTCGCAGCGCACCTAAACCAACTGTGTCTGCTGTGTATTCAGGGGTTTCGAATGATACAGCTACGTGTGATTGTGCGCCAAGATTGTAGATCTCATCAGGTTGGATTTTTTGAATAATGCGCACTAAACTCATTGAATCGGATAGATCACCATAGTGGAGTATAAGCTTACAGTTAGCTTCATGAGGGTCTTGGTATAAATGATCAATACGATCTGTGTTAAAAGAAGAAGATCGGCGTTTGATGCCGTGCACTTCATAACCTTTTTCTAGTAGGAACTCTGCCAGGTAGGCGCCGTCTTGACCAGTGATTCCGGTGATTAATGCTACTTTATTATTTGCCATGTTTGATTCCTAAAATACTCTATTATAAATGTCTTCAAATCTTACAATATCATCTTCACCCAAGTAAGATCCACTTTGCACTTCGATAACCTCTAGCTGCTCTTTGGTGTTATTTTCTAAAGCATGAGTAATACCCAACGGAATGTAGGTTGACTCGCCCTTATTAAGGCTAAATGTTTGCTTTCCTTTAGTAACTGTTGCTGTACCGTGAACCACCACCCAATGCTCTGCACGTTTATGATGCATCTGCAGAGATAGTTTGGCGCCTGATTTTACATACAAACGTTTGACTTGGAAGTTCTCACCAGACTCGATAGAGTCATACCAGCCCCAAGGTCTATGCACTTTACGGTGTGCGTCGCCTTCATCACGCCCTTGAGCCTGTAGCGATTCAACAATGGCCTTTACTTCTTGAGCTTTATCTCGTGTGGCAACAAAGGTTGCATCGGCAGTATCAACAATAATGAGATTATCTACACCAATAGTAGCGACCATATGATGATTAGCATTGATGTAGGTGTTGGTGGTATGTTGAGTGATAACATCACCTTTTATAACATTACCTTGGTTGTCTTTTTTGCCAATATCGTAAAGTGCTGACCAAGCGCCAACATCATTCCACTTAGCATCTAATGGCACAACCACTACATTGCTGGATTTCTCCATAAGCGCATAGTCAATGGAATCAGATGGAGATGATTCAAAGGCTTTTTTATCAAGACGGATAAAATCAAGATCTTGTTTGGCGTTGTTAATCGCATTATTGACTGATTCAACAATATTGGGCGAATGTATTGTTAACTCATCAATCAACGTACTGGCTTTAAGCATGAACATACCAGAGTTCCAAAGGTAGTTACCCTGCTCTAGATAAGTTTGTGCAGTTTTTAGATCTGGCTTTTCAACAAATTCTTCAACCTTGTATGCACCATCAATATCATCCTTAGTAGATTTAATATAGCCATAACTTGTATTAGCATTCGTTGGCACAATACCAAAGGTGGTCAGCTTGCCAGCTTGCGCTTGTTTGCTAGCAACGTTAATAGCTTTGTGGAATGTTTTAATATCTTGAATAACATGATCTGCTGACAACACTAACAGTATCGAATCTGGATTAAAATCCTTTAAAACTTGTAGTGCAGCTGCAGCAATTGCAGGAGCAGTATTTCTACCAACAGGCTCTAGTAATATTGTTGGACTTTCAATACTGATTTGTTGACACTGCTCAGCAACTAGAAAGCGATGATCAGTATTACAGATGATAATTGGATCTGCAAGGTTATCTAATCCGTTAAGACGCAGAATAGTTTCTTGAAGCATGGTGTTATCACCCGCCAGCGCCAAATATTGCTTAGGATATTCTTTACGAGATAATGGCCAAAGACGCGTACCTGAGCCACCTGAAAGAATAACTGGAATTATCTTCATTTAATGAGTTACTTTGTTGTCAAACATTCTTATTTCTAATATAGCCCCTAAATGGATAAAGATAAAAGAACTTCTTTAAGTCTGCCATTATTTTGTATTTATTTCTAGAAATAATATATTTAAAAGTTTTATTGTTTCTATTTGATTTCTTTCGATCGGTCAATAAATTAGAATCAAATCTTGTGTCTTGTTTTGCAATTGGAGGTATCACGCTGAGTACATTAATATCAGCATACCTTTTATATTTAACCCAATCGTCTGCATGAATCCATGATTCTTTATTTATTTCTACCATCTTTTTTGCTGCAGATTGATTAATAATATAACCAGCGTCCCAAGCCTGAACAACAGAAACAATCTTATGTTTATTGGTTATCTTAATAGCATTATGCTTTAAATATGAAATAACTGGTGTCAATAAACACACCTGGGGTTGTGATGTATTAACTAGTTTCGATGCTAGACTGACAATACGGTAAAATTCTTTTCCATTAAAGGACATATCATCCTCCAGTATGATTGCAGTATCATCCCTAGATTCAATAATTTTTTTATAAGCAAGCAAGTGATTCAATGTAGAGGCTATCTCTCCACGAGAAAATTCTCTACCAAAAGTATCTCTTGTTTTTTGAGTGTTATGATTTTTTAAAATAGCTTCAGGAGTTAGTTCCAAATCATCATTAATAGACATAAATTCAAATTCAAACCCTGTTTGTTCGAGCGAGCTTACCATGGATTCCCTTCTTATTTTATGTTTTTTAGGGCTCATGATATATATTTTCATAACCTATTACTCCTTCTATTGGCTAGTATAAAATTAACTATTAAATTATATCATACAACTTGTAAAACCTTAGTCTATGAGTGGACAAAATACAATAGAAAAGCATTCAAATTTTGTAATAATCCTACTATTACTATTCCCTATCTTAATTAATTCAATAAAAATATTTGGCAATTTAATTCTATTAATTTTTACAATATTAGGCGTCTACATTGCAATTTCTGAAAAAAAAAATCCGTTTCAGATACCAGAATTAAAACTATTTTCTTGGCTGACAACAGGCTATTTTTTGATAATGCTGCTTTCAATTATGATTGCGTATGGTTTTAATGCTGAGTTTCATCACTTGGGAAGGATAATACACTTCCTATTCGCTCCGTTTATTGCTCTTACACTTTTCCAAGTAGATTTGCCGCTTAAAAAATTATTACTAAGTATTAAGATAGGTTTAATAGCCATTGGTACTGTCGTTCTTACCGGTCCTTTATTCGGCAACATGATCAATGCGAATATATTTAGCGATATTGCTGTTGCCATGCTGTTTCTATCAATCGTACAAATATTTGAAGAGACACCAAAAGAGCGCATTGTTACCTTTGTCGCTGTATTGATGGGTAGTTATGCAATATTTTTAATAGGGTCCCGTGGCTCTTGGTTATCACTTCTAATCTTGTCTATTGTTTACATCGGCTTAATCTACAAACCATTTATTAAAAACAATCATAAGATGAAGGTATCTTTAGCACTAATGCTTATAGTCTTTTTTGGGTTTATTGGCACGTCTTCACATATAAAAGAAAGAGTCGAAAAATCTATTGCTGAGGTTCAAGATTGGAATTCTGGAAAAGAGGTGTGGAGCTCTAATGGAAACAGAATGAAAATGTGGAAATCGGGCTTAAGTGCAGCAAAAGACTCCCCATGGTTTGGCCATGGATTCAGAAATGAAAATAAAGCAGCAGCAGCCTATGTATCCAAGAATAAAGACTGGGTTAGTGTAGGCACTCATTTACATAATCAATATATTACTAATTTGGTTTCCGCAGGGATTGTTGGATTACTAATGTTATTAATATTATTATTTAAACCAATAGCTGTTTTCTACCAAAATTTAAAAAATAAAAACACTTATTATTATTCGACAATGGGTATCTTACTGTGTGTTGGATATATAACGTTTGGTTTTACACATATCGCTTTTGGTGAAGAGCACATCAATGCTTTTTATGTACTGTTTATGGGGTTTTTATTACCAAGAGTAATAAAATAATTAATGAGAACTATTCTATATCGCTAATTTTTCTTGCGAGAATTATATTATCTAAATAAAGGTCATTGTTTCTTGGTAGTGCTCTTGATAAGATTAAGCCTATGATGTTAACAGGCACTCTTATAATACTTCTGATCAATCTTGAAATACTTCTTAATATTTTAGCCATATATTTTTTATCCGGAAACACTATCCCATAAGGATAATGGTTGATTAATTGGAATATAAGTTCTATGCCATTGCCAGATTTTCTATGTTCTACTACTTCAAATCCATTTTTACTTAAAATGTGCTTCAATCCGAAGGATGAATATCGAGCATAATCATATGGCTTTTCATGTTCTGCCCATATGAATGGCACAGTTATTAAAAATAGTCCACCCATTTTTGCAACCCTATTAACCTCTTGTAAAAATTCATCAGGATTGAATACATGTTCAAAAACTTCGCTTGACAATATACTGTCAAAAGTATTGTCATTAAAAGGCATTACTTTTCCATCATAGAAAACATCTGCATAACTATGATTCCTATTGCCTTCATCATCTATCTCTAGCCCAATATATTCATTCACATTGCAGATACTTTGATAAGGCTTGGTACCGCACCCTATATCAAGTAGCTTTCCACTTAGCTTAGGGGTGAGTTGCGATATACTTTTATACAGACCCTTTCTCGAAAAATAAAAAGGGTGTCTTAAAAGTCCAAACAAGCTTGGATTAAAATTTTCTATTTGTAAAAAATTTTTAAATTTATTATTCATTTCTTCTTCCACCTGTTACCTTGTGATATTATTTTATTATTCAAAAAGGTGATAAATAAAATACAAGATTCAACGCATAAAATACAATTTTATGCGGATATTTTTTCAGAGCTCTCACCAAGACATGTCGTGATGAATTTACCTTTTTAGGATTATCATTTTGCTTTAAGTAGGTCAACATATAATTTAAACCTCTTTGATAGTTGTCGTTATTATAAAAAGGTTTTTGCGTAAAAAATGCCACAAAAGAAAAATGTCGCATAGACAGTAAGTCCTCTTTGTATTGTTCAAATTTTTTATTTTTTTTTAAAAGGCTCTCTATTTCATCATAAACTTCAAATGTTTGGTACATCAGTTTAGCTGGCTCTTTTCTTGTTACGCTGTCTGGATTTGCCATCCAGTGAATAAAAGATTTTTTAAGTTTTCCTATCTTTTTAGCCTTCAATGCCCACTTAAAAACTGTTATTAAATCTGCACTCATAAAATTATCTATTGGACGTTTAACACTTTTATAAAGATCTGTTTTTACAAGCTTGGGCCATGATAAAGTTGCTGATTTTTTCTGTAGAAAGCAACTTAAATACTCCTCATTTGAATAAAAACTTTTACCGCAATTTAAATCATTGACATATCGAATTTTTCCGTTGCCATTATCCCTATAGTAATCACACACAACAATATCGAGATCATTTTCAATTGCGTATTGATAAGTTTGTTTACAGGCATCTACTTCCATCCAATCATCTCCATCCAATTCTTGAATATACTCACCTTTTGCAACATCTGAAGCTGCATTGATAGAGGATGACTCTCCACCATTTTCTTTATTGATAATTACCAACCTATCATCTTCCAAAGAAAGCTTTTCGATGATTTTCCATGTTCCATCAGTTGAACCATCATTTACAACTATAATTTCTATTTCTTTTAATGATTGGTTTGTAGCGCTCTCAATACATCTTTTTATATATTTCTCAAAATTGTATGCTGTAATAATGATGCTAACTTTAATCTTTTTCATTATAAATATAATCCTTAAAAATTAAACCAATGCATTCCATTGATTCATCACCTTACATACCTCTAAAATATCTTCTTGAGTATGGAAGTAAGAAATCGGTAAGCTTAATGTTGTTGCGTGTATTTCTTCACTAATAAGATAACTCCCTTTAATGTACTCTTTCATTGATTTCTGATTATTCGAGGAAATTGGATAGTGTATCTCTGTACCAATATTATTTTTAAGAAGATACTCTTTTAATTTATCTCTCTTATTATGTCGTATATTGAATATATGATACACATCGAAGTAATTATCATTCACGGTTGGTTTTATAAACTTATTGCTCAAGTTTTCCAAATACACTTTAGCTAGTTTTCTTTTGTGGCTTGTTATATCATCTAATATTTCTAACTTAACAGATAGAAAGCCCGCTTGAATTTCATCCAGTCTTGAGTTGTACCCTACATCATCATTATGATATTTTTTACTACTTCCATAATTTCTCAGTGATTTAAGTTTATCTTTATACGCCTTATTGTTACAAGTTATCGCGCCCGCATCGCCCAGTGCACCTAAATTCTTAGTAGGGTAAAAACTAAAACAACCTATTCCAAATGAGCCTACTTTTTTTCCTTTAAATTTTGCACCGTGTGCTTGGGCACAATCTTCTATTATTTTTAGATTATATTGATTTGTTATTTTAACTATCTTATCCATATCACAAGCTTTACCATACAAATGGACGACTAAAATAACTCTCGTATTTTTTGTAATTTTTTCTTCTATTTTGGCTGGGTCAAGATTATATGTCTTTATATCTGGCTCTACCAATACTGGCTTAAGTCCACTTCTAATTATCGCCAAAATTGTGGCTATATATGTATTAGATGGAACTATCACTTCAGAATCTTTTGGGAAATCGAAAGCATCGAGCGCTAATATTAAAGCATCAAGTCCAGATGCTACGCCAACACAATAACCCGTGTTGCAAAAATTGGCAAACTCTTTTTCAAATTTTTCAACTTGTGATCCCAATATATACCAACCACTTTTGAGAAATTTATCAAAACTATCCTGGTATTTTTCAAAAATATTTTCATTTACTTTTTGTAAGTTTTCATACTCTATCATTTAATATTCTTCATCTATGTAATCATTGACATCATAAAATTCAGATGAAAAAACAAACAAGATTGATCCTTTTGAAAATTGATCCATAGTATGCCAATCTTTAGGGTCTAATATCAGGCATTGATTTGGGTTATCAAGAAAAAATACTTCTTCTTTTTCTCCATTATTCACATAAATCTCACAGTTTCCTCCAAGGCTGATAAGTGCCTGTATGGTTTTCTTGTGCCTGTGGCCACCTCTCTTTGAACTTACATTATAAATATAATAAAATCTTTTTATTTCAAACGGTAGCAATTTTTCTACCGCAGTTAAATTACCGCTTTTATCTATATAAGTTGGGAGATTGATTATATGTGCCATTTATCTTCTTAATTTCATGAAAAATTCTTTACTTTTATCTGAATATAACGCTTATTCGCTTTAACAAGTAATCTTAGTTGCTGTAATCCTAATTTTACCTGTGCAATTATGCGCTTTATTCTAAAAATAAAAGGACGAGCTTTTTTGGTATTTTTATATTCTATAGATGGAGGAATAACCCCTATATCGTGCTGCTGAATGCCGTATTGCTGACAGAGCATTAATTGTACAGCACAAGCAGGCTCTACTTGATAAGACTTTAAGGCGGAGCAGTTGTGTAGTTGTGCGTCTGCTAGGGCGATTCCATGCTTTTCCTGGCATTGCAATAGTTTTTTTGCACCACTTGGATATAGTACATAAGCGGCAGCTCCCGCTTTGTCCTGATACAAATAGAATAATCGATGACTTCCGATTGGCTGACTACTTCGTGCTACAGTTTTTTTTCTGTTAAACACCTCTAAATTCACCATATCAATGTCAGTAAATTTTTCTAATTCTGTTAATAAGTTGAGCGTATATTTCGATAATACAACATCGTCTTCTAAAATTAAAGCAGGACTATTATCTTTAACAATTCTCTTCCAGAGTTTTTGGTGTGAAAAATAACAGGCTACTTCAGTTTTTTGAAGCGGTCTTTGCCAGTCATAGTAATGTTTTTTATAAGTATCGTTATCAATATCATTGATAGTTGTGGCAGCAATAATTTGGTAATCTAATCCTAATCTAGAAAGTTGTTTTTCTTGAAACTGACGACGCTCAATGGCACTCGGTAAGTTAATAACAAAAATATTCATTTACCACCAACCTGTTTTGTTACGAGCGTGCCTGTCTTTAGTGCGCTTATACACGGTGTCAAATTTTTGTAATCGTTTAAAAATCTCAAGCAGTATTTCACCAGCAACATTTAGTTTTGCGGCCTTGTCAATTCTCCAGCGCATGTTTCTGAGTGTGTCATCGGTGCCAAATTTAAAAACTGAAGTGCCATCAAATAATGCAAACCTTTCTTCATTATCTAGTCTATTTTGTTTTTCCTTGTCATCCTTACATTGATCAGCATTAGTAAGAAAACGCTCTGATTCTTGAAGTTTGACAGTATTAAGCAAGCAAACACATGCAATAGATAGACTCTTAATTGCGTCATCATCAGAATAATCTGCAAAAGTATCCGTTGCTGCAATAAGCCAGCGGGTGTTTAAACTCTTTAGTAAATGCTCTTTTTCTTCTTGCCAAAGTTGCTCGAATAATTTAAAGTGATTGCCAGCCTCAAAATCACGCCTAATCAGCACAATAATTTTTGCATGGGTATAACAAAGCTCACTTTGACCAGCAAACTCTTGCTTTAGTGCTTTAAAATGCTCTTCTAAATTACTAGAGCTACCATGAGTGTAGACAATCTCACCACCTGTCAAGATTTCCTCTCTTTGAGATTTAAAATCTGTCGAAATAAATAATGACAACTCTTTAGCGCCAGATTTTCTTTTGTGACGCGATAACGAGAACCATTTTTCGAATTTTGTTTTGTCTCTTCTACCCATTTGGCTACTTGCCTTTTGCAAATAAAAATACAAGATCTCGGAAAATTTTTATATTAAATAGTCGAGAGAGAATTTTAGAGTGAGAAATGAATAATTTTGTACAAGAAGATTTTATTAGTCTCCATTTAAAAGCGTTCTGATATTTTTTAATTAGTTCTTTTTCTGATAGGTAGAAGGCTTCGTCTTTATTGCCAGCACTATTGTGTTGCAAATGAAAATTGATTACATAAGAGCTATATCCTAGTATATCAGCCATTAAGCATAAATCAGTTCCATACATATGAAACCCGTTTAGATTTCCAGATAAAGCTACTCTATTTTTAGAATTTGAAATAA
>Ga0233436_1001555_pt1 | contig 18751 bp, 17 predicted proteins | sample SI_122_August201_2_FD_182723 | JGI IMG/M metagenome (GOLD analysis project Ga0233436, IMG submission 182723) | Seawater microbial communities from Saanich Inlet, British Columbia, Canada - SI_122_August2016_150_MG | ecosystem: Environmental > Aquatic > Marine > Inlet | place: Canada: British... | reverse complement strand
AGGGAAAACAATAAATCCACATTCACTTTTGAGGGTGAAAATGTGGATGATTTACTAAATGAATACTACCAAGGATCAGCTATGACGAACGTAGCTCAATATACCGCCAGCATCAGACAGCTTAAGGCTCTGATGTATAATGGCACAACAATACAACCAAACAACAATTATGACTACAGAAAGGAAACAACTTGATGAACTAACGCAGTTTTTAACTGAACTGCATGATGACCTAAAATTTGAGATATTTATTGCCCTTGAGACTAAGGGAAATTCCCAGATTAAACTTATACCTACCTCGGTTCCAGCTCTGGATCCCGATATTATTGCCAAATACAATCAACGGAAATATGGAACTTGGTTTACTCCTAACTCCATGAAAAATGGCAAGCGCCTTAAGGCTTATACAAGCCGGTTTAATGCAATTGTTCTCGATATGGATTTTAAGGGTACTGACGAAGAGATTGCAGCTTTTAAGGCTGAAAAACTAAAGATGCTATTAGATCTACAGCTCATACCAACAGTAATAGTTGAAACCCGTAATGGCTATCATCTTTACTGGTTTCTAGTCCTTGGGACAATAACAGATATTGAAATGTTTGAAGCACTGCAGATTCTCATGCAACAGAAACTAGAAACTGATCCAGGATCATTAGGAGCGGAGCATTTATTCAGAGTACCTGGGTATTATCACTGGAAGGTACAAGATGAACCCTTTATGTGCCAGATTGTCCATGCAGATTATAACAAGCGATATACCTATGATGAGCTCGTGCATAAATATGGTGGGGTGAAGAAACTAGAGCATTTAAAACGCAAATCTGTTATGCGTAATCATTCCGGTAAGCCAATAAAATTAGCTGATTTTACTAGTACAGGTGATGTAGCATCAATTCATGAGGGATGTGAGGTCTTTGAAGGACTCCAATCTAGAAAAGAACCCTCCCAGTCTGAACGTCTAGCATTGGCATGGACTTATCTAAATTTAGGATCAGACGGTCTGAAACACCTGAGAGGGTTGGCCCAACAATGGAACGATTATGATGAAAAGGAAACCGAGGACAATATTGCGTATGCCGTTAATAAAGGTTACAACGCTCCGACTTGCAAATGGCTTCAGGACAAAGGACTTTGCTCTGGTCAATGTTACCAGATCCGCAATTACCGTAAGCCTATTGATTTTTATTACCATCCCTGGTCACCACTAGCCAAAGTGAATGCTAACAGGGTCACCTATCCCATGTCTAATATTGTTGCGACCAAAGAACAACGCTATATGCGAGATATGGTCGTTGATCTGTTTGAGAAAAGAGGTCAAACCATGAGCCAGCAACACAAGAATATTATCCTGGATATATTCCGCTTGCTGTCAGCTCAGATTCATAATGATAAGCCCATAGTGATACCTGCTGTACCTGGGCTTGGAAAAACGACGCTGATCATCATCGCCATAGTATTTAATTTGAAATATAAGTTAAACTTTGGCGCTGTGCTTGTTGTTGAACGTCAGGAAACCATCCAGGAAATCACTGATACTATTAACTCATATTTTGATGAAAACAAAGCATACCCCATGATGGGTTATGAAGCGGGGTATTGTAAGGAGGGATATACAAAATATCGTCCGAGCCAATGCCGTACCTGTACTGTAAAGGTCGCTGATTGTAGAGTTAAATATAACTACCAACTGCAGAAGCAATTTCCTGTAGTCGTGATATCTCATAAAAGGCTATTTGATATGTCTGAAAAGCAAGACTTGCTAGAGGCTTTACGATACTGGGAGTCAATACCTAGTGCAGGCACTGGCAAGATTGATTTTAATTCTGCACATCAAAGACCGCTATTACTAATAGATGAGCGGCCTACTCTAGTTGAGAATGTCCCAACGACCACTCAAACATTGACTACACTATTAGCTGATGTTCAAAAGTATACTCCTAAATTTTATCCTGAAGTACTGAGTGGTGTAAATCTGATTCGTGACCATTATTCATCTCCTGATGATTACCAGCATATTAATTCTACAAGTGAAGGCTTTTACTGGACCTCAGACTTCACATTCACATGGATGGCTGATTACCTGGGAGACTTTCCAGAATATCCAGAGTTAGTTGCAAAGATTATTCGTGAAGGAGGTCTGTATCATGGCACTGATCACTCAATTACTACTACACATTATTCCAATACATACTGGCAGGATTTTTCAACATTTATTTATGATGGGACAGCTGATCTTGATCCAGAATATAGGGATGATAGTTTTTATTTTGCTGATATCCCTCATCTAAGACCGTATGAGAATTTGACAATAAATGTCTGTATGGATCAGAATTTATCCAAGACCTACTACCAGGAACATACAGGATTTGTGAGGGACTTCTGTGAAGATATTAAGGAGATTGCAGTAACCGAGAATACCTATGTAGTGGCATATAAGGATTATGAAACTGAATATGAGCAACATCTTAAAAATGTGCAGAATATTAGTATTGAACACTATGGTGCAACCAAGGGTGCGAACCACCTTATGGAAAATGTGAATATTGTTTGCACGGGTATTTTAAATAAGGGTGAGCCCTATTATTTAAGTAAGACCATCGCCATTACCGGAGATGTTGACTCTTTCCAGAGTGATACCTCTGATAGAGTTCGACGTTTTTCAGATGTGAGTGCAGAATCAATTAAAATATTTGATATGGTTACTGACCTGGTACAGGAGATATTTAGAACTCATCTCCGTGATCATAGCTCAGATGTGAATGTGAACGTCTACCTCTGTACCAGAGATGCAAATATTGTTCATAATTTGAAGGAAACATTTAAAGGCTGTACCATAAGTCGGGAATGGATGCCAACAGCTCTGCTAGGCTCACGTGAGCTGTTTAGTAAATTTGTTACTGAACATGGTTCTGAGTATAAAACAAAAACAAAATTAGTTAGAACGTTCCTGGAACAGGGACATGATTTAACTGCAGATGATCTGGTGGATGTCTTGGACATCGATCAGCATAACGCCGCCCGCTATTTGGGCAGCTAAAAACGGCATTTTTGAGGAATTCCTATATATAGTATAGGGATTCCTCATTTTTGCCTTTTTCATATGAATATCGAGGAAATAAATAAATGAAATATTTTAAACAAATAAAACCAACCGTAGGCTCTCGCCTACATGAGGCACCAGAACCTATAGTAAGTGATGAACAACGACTACAGTCGATGTTCGAAAATCACAGAGTGATGCAAAAAGACAAGCTGGGGCAGGTATTCAGCCCCTTAACCAGATTTCAAACCAGAGATCTGGCCCAACTAACCAATAGTAAAAAATCATGGCATTAGTAAGATATCATTGCGCAATATGTGGAGATAGTATTGACGAGGACTCACGGTTTGACCCGTGTGGAGTATCAATCTTCTCAAATCTCAATAAGCACGAAAGTGAGCAGCTGGAGCAAATGTTTTTCTGCCACTACGGGTGCTTCAAAGCTTCACTTGAACCAGGAGTGCGAGAGTACTTGAATTTTGAAGATCAGGTATAGTAATTTAGAGCCCGTTTATTCGGGCTCTTTCATTTCTCAAAGTGTAGGGTTGTTAAAAGAACAACATGATCATAAATCGGCGCTAAGCCCTACTGAGTACCAGTATCGTATCAAAAACTACGAAATACGGTTGGTGTCCCTGTTAAAACTGCGGTAGTTCTCTAGACTGCTGTAATCCCCACGTTCAAGTTTGGAAGATTCCATTACTAGTGCTGATCGCTTGTCACCGGGACGCTCAAGCTCCAGGAACTGATTGATGGTGATGTAACGATCGCGGATCTTCACAGCTTGGTCACTATAGTACATCCCCTTCGCCCATTCAATTTCTTCACTACTCCAAAGTTTGAGCATCCACTCTGGGGCTCCCGTGATGTACTCAAGTTCTTCCCAATTTGATCCCTGCCAGCCATCTACTACAGGTGGATCCTCACCAAATAGAATTGGGAATAGATATAGATTTGTGAGCATGGTAATTAGCAGCATTCTTTCAGCACCGGGATCATCGCCATGCCTATGTAGTGTCAGAGTCCATCCCATTCTGTGAAATGGTTCGCCTGAGTCATCATCAAACATCTTTTCGAACCATTGATAATGCGCCATAGCTCCTTTTGTGTCATCGATACGGAGATACAGTGGTCCAATCAAATAGCGTATACCAGATCCATCACTAATGAAATGATGTTCTTTCCACTCAATATTCAGAATTCGTCGATATCGGGTAATTGTTGCTTTAATTTTCTTAGTCATGATCAGTCAAGATATTCCAATAATTATTCGGCTCCAACAGATTCGGTTAATCAGAGGCAGTGTGGTTCGTGTTCCACCAGGTCCCGCAATCCCGAAGGGTCCCTTTCGTTTTGGGTCCTATGCGCTTTTGACGAAATTTATTTTTTTTAAAATTTTCAGACCCTCTATATCAAAAAAAGGGCTAAAAGAGAATGCACAAGGCACTCTCTAATATACGGTTCCAATCAGTTCACCTGTTGTTCCGCGATGTTAATTTCTATCACCGGCATCAGAATAATCTTCACTCGATATTACCGAGTTAAGCATCTCGTAATCGATTCTGGCTTGCTTTGCCTGTAATAATGTTGCTTTATCAGCCAAGCCATCGAGAGTAATCCCAACTTCGGCATACCGATATCCTGCTCTCTTTATATCAATTAGCGAAAAGCAAGTTCTGCCAATGACCAAAGGCAACTGTGATCTTTGCATTTTGACCAAATGCCGATCAAAATGCTTTAGTGACGTCGGAGGCAACGACAGTATCACAGGAGTGAGCTTCCCTTCCAGTTCCACAAGAAGCAAAAGCCTTTGCTTTTTTTTACAGTTACCAGAACCTATAACCGCCTCCGGACATCCAGCACACTTATCATGAATAGGTTCTGATGATACAGGAATCCCATCGATACTACTACAGGTAGGATGGACTTCTTCTTTACTCCACAGCGCGTGTATTTTTTGGGAGCCAAAGATAATTCCGGTAAGCTTATTACCTGGAACAGGTATTTCTTCAGAACCTTCCTGAAGGTAGCTACTTCCCATGTCTATGAACATTTTGTGTTTACCTCGATCATCATGTGAAATGACCACTCGAGGAATCATAAGAGCATTTGACTCAGGTTGTAATCCCTGCATCTCATCATCATAGCTCCAGCCTGATTCACTAAGTGCCTTTTGAGCATCACTAAGCTCTATCATTTGATTTTCCATAATACCCTTTCTGGCTATCCAGCCATGTTTAGCTCAGCTAACAGTTCATGAGCCATATCAGCATCCTTTTCAGGAACATTGTCATTCCGACTTACGCAGTGCGTAGCGTAGGTACAGAACGAACAGCTCGCTGTATTTGGATAATACCACGGTTTTACCATAGCCGATAATTGACTTCTGATCTCATGCCTGAATGCACGAAGATCTTGGATCGATTTCTTGGTCATCATGAAAGGATCGCTTTTTTCATCCCCGATTTCTTTCCCAACCACCTTGCGCTTATACACTTCATGAGCACGTAGGAAATAGATACCAACTGAGTCGACCATCATGTTTGGCTTTAGCCAGATGCCATCAACTAAGACCTCACCAAATTTTAAGGCGTATGAGTACAGTGTTAGCTGTAGATCATTGGGAATTGCGTACTGGTTAGGTCTCATCTTGCTGGATTTGAAGTCTATTAATGAAATGGTTCCATCAACATTCTTACGACATTGGTCCATTGTGCCAGTAAACAAGTAACCCAGTATCTTTACTCTGAATGGAACCTCTGAAAACAGTACGATAGCATCACGGTTATACGCTTTGCTCCTATAGTTCTCCAAGATCTCAACTCCATTCTTAGTCAGAGCCTCGATCTCTTTGGCCATGTCCCTTTTCCAACGTACTGGGATATGGGATTCATCACTCGCATACAGATAATGATTAAGAGCCTTGATATAAAGAGACCGCATATCACCATCCATTTCGCCTTCGCTCATATTTTTTAAGCACCTATGCAAAGCACTACCGTGTATAGTTCCAGGGTATCTAAATGCCGGCTCTAACTTGTCTATATGCCGGAACTTGTACATAAGTGGACACGACAACCAACTTTTCAAGGTGCTCTGACGAAGTTCAATGGTCTTCAGTATCTCTGCCTTTGTCATTTGCCACCAGTGATAACTTTTTTGATGACCTCCAACGTTATTTTAATTACGCTAGTAGGAATTTTTGGAATTCTGAACATGTTGCTCTCCTTTTTCTTCAGTTATTATGATTGTGTATTTGATTTGACCAAGCTCCTGCAAAACCTTATGCAGCGACATGGTTCATGAGTTGTTTGTGGATTGCCAAGTGACGTTCCATGATGGACTGTGGTGGAGAACTCTTCAGGGCTTCCGTTACGGCGTTATAGAAGCTCCAGAGATTCCGACCAGCAAAGGCATCATGTGATGGCTCCAACCATTCTTTCTTCACTACTGGGATTTGCCTGGGAGTAATGATCCCTCGACCATATACCAATCCAAGCATCCGATAGGCTTCGTCATCAGACATGGGGATCTCTTTCATGGTCTCAGCATCCTGTTTGATCTGGTTGAATGCGGATCGTGATCGGTAGATAGCGGACAGGGCAAGACCGTCAATATCTGCATGGACATTCGATGTATGTTTGCGAAGGATCTTTAGCTCCCCATGTAAACACAAATTATCGCAGCAAAACACCTGAGCCCCCAGGGCGATCCCAACTGACAAACTTCTGTCGTAGCTATTCCGGAACCCGATAGACAATCCAAGAGCAGAGTCACCATTCTTGAACGTGTGAAGCCCAAACATTTTGGCACCGTCTCTGGCCAGTCCAAACTGGGTGTTAACCAACTCAAACTCCGGCAACAGGTTCGCAGCCATCGAGCTCAACATGTTTGCCAATTCATGATGGGCCACTGGCTTATAGCTCCTTGTTTCTTGCGGAAGCGGGATCATCGCCAACTGTTCTATAGTTGCAGGCTCCGCTCCTTTATGAAGCAATAATGTCATCTTTCACCTCTTTCATTTTGATTGTTGAACAGGCTTTAAGACCGGCCTGTACTCTTCTTATTCCATAAAAATCGGGAATAAGAATCATAGGTAAACCAATAACCACCAATGGAGGAAAGCATATGCATTACATGAAGATTGCTGATGATAAATATTGCAGCGGTGAGCTTGCCAGCCTCGTTTCCAACGGGCTCTCTTTACTGGGACTTGATAGCTACCAAACAATTAGAGTAAGCACTAGGAATAACAGAATCAGCATCGGCTTTAAAACCCTCGAAGATGCAAACACCACAAGAACGATCGCTGGCATTCCATTACACCCTCGGAACAAAATATTTAGGAGTAGAGATGTAAGTCAGTTTGTACTGGATCTCTATAGTGTGGCAACAACCAGCATCATCAACGTAGCTTAATAAGGAGATTTAAACATGTACAAAACACTTGAAAGCATCTCTGATTCAGAGTTGCGAGAAGAATATTCAAACCGCTTCACCAGACAACCTGGTTCACAGCTTAAGTCTGCTAGAGAGTCAGCTGAACACCTCAGGGCATTTCTATCAAACCACCCAAAGGACCAGGAACACTTTGTAGTCGTATTTCTGGATTCACAGAATCAGATCATTGAAACTGAAGTGATCAGCTCTGGCTCACTGGCTACGGCGGCCGTGTTCCCAAGGGAGATTGTAAAACGCCTATTGGCTCTAGAATCTGGCGCAATTATCGCCGGCCACAATCATCCAAGTGGTGAAACATCCCCAAGTAGTTCGGATCGGGCGTTAACTAAGAAGTTGAATACTGCACTCAGCTCTATTGATGCTCAGTTACTTGATCATTTGATTCTGGGATCTGGTGAAAATTATCTGTCATTTTCTGACCAGGGGTTGCTATGAGTAGCCAATGGCTCATGAGCTTTTCGAAACTCATGAGCGAGGACGAAACAACGGCTCTGCGCAAGACTCTTGAAGCTGCTGTTATCATTGCCAAATCCAAAGCACATCAAGGACCAGTGCGAGATCAATGTATTATCGAACTCGCACTGGGAACAGGGCTCAGGGTAAGCGAGATCGGCCAACTCAAGCTAGAGGACATCGATCTAAAGCGTGGGGGCAATTCATTGATTGTACGTCACGGGAAGGGAGATAAGCAAAGAATTGTCAAGTTCAGCTCAAAGCTAAAGACCGTGATTCTTGAATACCTTGAGTATCGGGATAAAGACACGGAGTTTCTATTCCCATCCGAACGCCAGGACTACATGAGCTCGAATGCCATACAGAAAGCGTTTAAGAAGTGGGCTAGGAGAGCTGGTTTGCCGTCTCGGTTTTCGATTCACTCGTGTAGGCATTTCTATGCGACCGCGCTTCTCAAGGTCTCAAAGAATTTACGACTTACCCAGGTGCAACTGGGACATTCTAATCCCCAAACCACAACTGTGTATGCCCAAGTTCTTGATGAGGAGATCACTGAGGCTGTAGAAAAGCTGTGATACATTGAAGAAAGGGATCAACGCTGGTCCTTTTCTTTAACTTATGAAAATTCGTTTGAAAAGAGTGGGGATTGAATAGACATCTTATGATTAATAAGTGCCACGAGGTGTTAATAGGATATATATCGTAACTTAAGTATCCAATTCTGAAAATTGAGCCCTTCGGGGCTCTTCTCTGTTAAAGAATTCTTTTTTGATAGCTTTTCCTATGGAGTTGACATGAAAAGCTGGACATTTCGAACATTCTTGACAGCTTTTCATTTCTAAGCTAGCCAATTAATAAAAGAGGTTTGTGTTGTTTCCCTTATCTCGGTTTATCCCTTGTTCCGTAGGTCCTCCGGAAAGATTTTGAGAAATTGCTAAATGAAGCTATACAAATGATTTGTAGTATGATTATACTTAGGCGCTAGGCTTAGATGTTCAATCCCATATTAGTGCTTTCATTCAATTACCGATCACCTCATATTATTTTGCCAATGGACACTATCAATACTCCAATTCTTAATATTAGGAGCTTAAATGAGTAATACTTGCGAATTTTGTAGGAACAGCGATCTGTGGGAACCTGATTATGATTACAGTCAGATAGAGGAAAATCTACGTTATGATGATGATTGGAGAGAAGATGTTGATTCCGATGAAGCATTTGAAAATTCCTGGTTTTTACTTAATTATCGAAAGGGAAACACTGTTAAGAAGCGGACTATCCCCACAGGTGTTTTCTCAAAACAACACTATCATGTCTGTCACATGTGCCACATTCTTCTCGTCCGATACTGTTGGTGGGATTATGATCAGAATACTCCCAAAAAAAGACCCCGCAAATTATTTTTAAGCAGTACCAAAAGGAAGTTGGATGCATTGAACAGAAAGATGGATAATTCTGATTATATGGATGTAATCACTGGTAAAAAGAAAAAAATGGGTGGGGAATATGTGGTCTCAGAAGTACAGAGAATTTCTGAGGATTTACGTTTATGGGATGGCGAGATAAAGGATGCATCAGAATTATCAAAGATAAAGGATAAGTATATTAGCGCGCTTGGAGAAAAACGGGATGAGACATATAAACTCCTCTTGCAAGTTAAAATCGAAATGGAGATGCAAGCTTGGCTAACTCTTAGTGGCATGTCAACATTGCTTGACTTTTATCGGAACACTGATCGCTATATAATCAACTTGCTGGATGATATAGGAAAGAAACTCTCAGCCGAAGAGATTAATAAAAGACTTGAATGTGGTGATTCTGAATACATTAAGAATACCTGCGAGGACCTTTATATCAACGGTGAAATCAGACGTGATGGGAACCACAGGTACTTCTCATTATCACTAGAAATCACAAAGCCAGCAAATAAATCAGATTACATTAAACAAATTAAAGAGCTTGGCTCTTTACTAGAAGAGGGACTGATTACACAAGCTGAATTTGATGATAAGAAGAAAGAATTACTCGGCTAAAAGTAGCCTTGGAAACTCAAATTCATATGATTGAGCATGGCAGGTTATAAAGCACATTTAGCCACGGGGATGCTGATTGGCGGAATTACCACCATCAGCGTCTTTATCGTCTTGGCAATAGACATTCTGTTCTCACCTTTCATTTTCCTTGCTGTAATTATAGGGTCATTTCTCCCTGATCTAGATAGTGATACTGGAATGCCCGTGAAAATGTTGTTTGCATCTTTAGGAATGGTTGCAGCAATTTGGGCGGGCTATATGCTTCTAGATAGGGTTAGCGATGAACCAGTTAAATCCATTGCTACTATTGTGGGTTCCTATGGCGCAGTATATATAATCCTTCAGCGCATATTTAAAAAGTTCACAAAACATAGAGGGCTATTCCACTCAATTCTTGCACTCTTAATAGCGATGTTAACCCTCAATTATTTATTGCTCATTTTTGAATTTAGCTTGTTCGAATCGCGATTATTATCGATCTCTTTGGGTGTAGGATATTTGGGTCATCTAATTCTCGATGAAGTAAATTCTGTAATAAATCTATCTGGGATTCCGTTTATTCCGAAGAAGTCTTTGGGCAGTGCTCTTAAAATAGTGTCTAAGTCTAGTCGAGTAAATATGATTGCATTTATGATACTAGGTATTCTGATCATAATGACGTATTTTCAAACTTCAACATAAACTCTTGGGGAGAGATAGAGTATCAAGAATTATAGGATCATTGTCTGCGGAATAGCCTTAATTTCAAATTTATCTTGGGCAACCTCGAATAGTTTTTCTGAACCTTATAGGATTATTGCAGCAAATCAGCAGGAAGGACTTATAGAATTAAAAGATTACTCTTCTGATTTAAGAACGGTGGGTGTTATTCAGAATGTGTACTTCACAATATCTGATGATCAAAAGATGATAGTTTCATACTTTTTTGATCCCGCTCTAGAACCTGATCAATATAGAATATCGCTGAGTGTCACAACCGATGGAGGATTCACATTTTTCACACCAAAATCGATTAGTGGAGCTTTAGGGAAAAGGGCATCTACGGGCAGGAATACAATAGAGTGGGACATATTTTCGGATGTAGAAGAACTGACAGGCAACGTGCAAGTAAAAGTGGAAGCAGAAGTATATCAGAAGGCATTAAAAAAAGTCTTTTCCATTGCAAGAGGGAAGAAAGCACCTAAAAGTTCATTCCTCCGCAGAATATTCATTCCTTCAGCTGCGAAGATCGAATCGACCGATGGTATTGGTGTTTTTATGGGTCTACCGTGGTTTAATTTTTCAAATGACACCTATCAGACCAATATTGAAAGTGAGTTAATCAGCCATACATTACCCTATTTTGGGGGTGGTTTTACATATATCTCCCTCCCAAGCCAATGGAATTTAAACTTTTCCGTACATGGATTTGAGTACGAATATGAATCATCCTATTCCTGGGATGACTACAAAAACGTTGCTGTTTACCAAGCAGTGGATATTGAGTATTTACATTCACCCCTTCCTAATATTCCATTCGTGACACCATTTGTGGGTCTCGGCTTCAGCCTGGGAGAAATTACTGAAGGTAGTTATGAGAATGCAGGATCGGGTTTATCAACCTCAGATTTATATTATTCTGCTAGTTTACTGATTCGCTCATATGATTTTCTTTTAATCCAAATTTCACTAAAAGAATCCATCTTTCGAAAGGTTCGCAAATGGAATCGATTCGACGTGACGATCGGAATTGTCATATGAGTCAAAAGCCAATTCCAAAAAAGTTATATGCACTGATTGCAGTATGGTTTCTGGCAGCCCTTACCAGCTGTGGAGAATCTCCTGAATTAGAGGAAATATTCTTCGATCCTGATCCAGACTATTATGATTATCGCATTACAAGTCCCAATGGTGGGGAAGTCTGGTCTGAACAATCTGAACAAGAAATCACTTGGAGTAGCGGAAGGGAGCCTAACGGCGATGTTCAAATATACTACTCCATCAATGCAGGATCCAGCTGGCAGAACATTGGTGGTTCTTCGAGTTCTTATACAGGTAACAATGGTAATTATAATTGGATAATCCCAAACTTAACTCTGGGCTCTGACTCTTGCCTTCTTAGAGTTCAAAATTATGAAGACGAAAACATTTATGATACCTCAGATGAGTATCTTAGCCTAGTTGCTGACAGTACATATTTCCAATTGTCAAGTCCCAATGGTGGCGAAGTATGGGCTGAGCAGACAGAACATGAGATTACTTGGACATCGGGTGGTGAGATTGGTAATAGAGTTGGATTAGCGTATAGCATAGATGCTGGTGAAAACTGGGACTATGTTGATCCTAGTCATTGGTCCTTCAATAATAGTGGTAGTTATAACTGGATAATCCCCAATATGACCAGTAGCTCTGATTCATGTTTAATTAGGGTTAATGATGATGATGATAATGCGATAGATGATGTCTCCGACGGGTTTTTTAGCTTGATCGCGGATAGTACATTTTATAATCTCATCAGTCCCAATGGTGGAGAAGTATGGGCTGAACAGACAGAACATGAGATTACTTGGACATCGGGTGGGAATTATAGTGATAGGTCTGTAGCTTTATATTTTTCCGAAAGTGGCGGTGGTGCCTGGAGTGAAATAACTAATTATACAGTTAATGATGGTGTATATGAATGGACTATCCCCCAAATTTATATAACAAATTCAAATTGCATGATAGGTATAGGTCCATGGTCAGCGTCAATCACTTCTATAAAAGATTCATCTGATTTTAATTTCACTATTTTAGCAGACGCAGGCAGTAATCTGATTGATATCACAAGTCCTAATGGTGGCGAGATCTGGCATGAACAGTCCAGCCAATCTATTTCTTGGACTGTATCAGGGGATATTGGTGGAGACAATGTGATGATCCAATATTCCCTCAATAGCGGCAGCAATTGGCAGACTGCGACCTATTCAACTTTAAATGATGGAAATTATTTGTGGCCGCTTCCAGATATATCTGATTTGGTAGAATACTGCCTAATTAAGGTTTCTAGTTCTAGCCAATCAAGTATTTATGATGTGTCAGATAGTTATTTCTCTATTATTGCAGATCAAAACATTATTCAAATCCTAAGTCCTAATGGAGGCGAGGATTATTTTGATGGATCCCAAGAGACAATTACATGGACGAGTGCGGGTGATGTCGGATCATATGTTAAGTTGTATTACTCTACAGATGGCGGAGTCGGGTGGTATACCATAGATAGTCAGGAAGCAAATGATGGATCTTTTCAGTGGACGATTCCCAGTCTATTAGAAACTTCAAGCGCATGTCTCCTTAAAATTGAGGATTATAACAATTCTGATTATGTGGACATCTCAGATAATTATTTCACAATCAATCCCAATCCAGGAAGCTCCAACTGCGACGATGAAATGCCATCTACTGGTACTGGGCAAGTTACAGCACCCGCGGATGGAATTGCGGTCCTTTTAGGAGCCTCAACAGTAGTTAACTGGACATTTAGTGGTCCCGGTCAAGTGAATATTCATCTTTATGCAGAAAACAGTTACGTTGCGACTTTGCAAAATTGGGCAATCAATGATGGGGAGTATAATTTCAATGTGTCGAACTCATTATCTCCCGGGGAATGCTATCAAATAGTCATATTAAACCCAAGCGATAGTTCTGATTACATAGTGGGGACATATTTTACGATTCAATAGTTTGACGAAATACACAGTTTCATAAAACTTATTAGTGTTGAGGATATTAAAATGAATAAAATTATTTTTATCGAAATATTACTGATAATCACTAGTATTTCTGGAGTAGTCGCTCAAACCAGTGAAGGTATGAGTGCAGTAAAGACATTAAATTTACGCAAAGCCCCCAGTTACCCCCCTGATATAGTAGTAGAAATTAGTTTTGTAGACTATTCTGATAATCAAATACTTGATGCCGAAGAAACGGCTTTTGTTAATATAAATATTAAGAATATTGGAAAAGGGAGAGCGTCTGAACTTTATGTGGATATTACACCTAATAAAATCAATGGATTAACTTTTAATTCTGGACAGATCATAGGCAATATTGGGCCAGGAAAATCTAAGGATGTAAAAATATTCATCACTGCAGAACATTTTGTAAATTCTCAACAAGTCGATTTGCTTTTTGATTTTTCTGAGTCCAATGATTTTCCTCCTGACCAACACTCATTAAGCTTTGAGGTTAGGGAGTTCATAGCTCCTGAGTTGAATCTTGTAAGCGGTATGGAAATTGACGATGCCAGCAACAATGGTATGGTTGAAGCAGGCGAGCTAGTAAGTATCACAGGTGCTGTCCAAAATATCGGTCAAGGATCTGCCAAGGATGTAAAAGTCCAAATTGATCTTGGTAATAATGTATATTTTGGAGGAGAATCTAGCGCTGAATTTGAGTTAGAAGCTATTGATCCTGGGATGGTCAAAGAATTTACATTCGAAGTTTATACAAATAAGAAAGCAATAGATATCCCTATCTATGTTAACATTTCTGAATCATATGATAGTTATGGGAAAGCAAATATCAGACTACCAATTGAATTTAAGAGGCGTGTCAAGTCCATCACGGAGACAAAAATTGTTGGTTTGGAAACGCAAAATATGGCAATTAATATTGCTGACGGATATGACATTGATATTGAGAGCAATATCCCTTCGACTAGAAAAACTAATAAATATGCAATTGCTGTAATTATTGGAAACCGGAACTATCTAAATCCTGATGTACCAACTGTTGATTTTGCAATTCGAGATGCTGCATTAATGAAAGAATACTTGATCTCAGCATTTGGTTATCAAGAGGGAAATATTATTTATCTTGAAGATGCGACTCAAGGGGCATTTTTTAGTACTTTTGGGACTGATTCTCGGAGCGGTAAATTGCACAACTACATTAAAAAGAATAAATCGGATGTCTTCGTCTATTATAGTGGACATGGTGCACCTGATCCCGAAACAAAAGATGGGTATTTCGTTCCAGTAGATTGTGATCCTTCATTAGTCGCCCTTAATGGATATTCGTTGGACTTATTCTATAGCCAAATCCATAAATTAAAGGCTAGAAGTGTTACTGTTGTAATCGATGCATGTTTTAGCGGGTCAAGTGATAATGGGATGCTACTAAAAAATATCAGCCCAGTTTTTATTGAAGTTAATCAAAAAGCACTTACAGGGAATAATTCCATAATCTTTACTTCCGCAGGTGGCGAACAAGTCAGCTCATGGTATCCTGATAAAAAGCACTCTCTATTTACTTATTACTATTTAAAGGGTATCCAGGGCGAAGCAAATACCAATGGCGACAATTCCTTGACAGTAGGTGAACTGCACGATTATATAGCAGAAAATGTCAGCTATATGGCTAGAAGGCTCAATAATCGGGAGCAGACTCCTCAAATCACTGGTGATCAGACAAAGGTTCTCTACAGGTACTAGAAGAGTGTTAATAAATCGCAAAACATTCATCCAATTTATATGCTTTTTCATAATGATAGCTTCTTTTTGCAATGGTCAGTCAGCCCAATTGCCAGATGAAAGTATCGTTAATTTGGGCGATAATTGGTTTAGGACAACTGCCTGGGTGACCATTCACGATGATTTAACAATTGCCGAGGCAAGACAACAAGCCACAACCAAGGCACTTAAAAATATCATCGAGTATTACAGCGGAACCGAAATTAATAGTACGTCGCTTTCAATCGTAGCAGAGACAAATATGAACATGGATATGGATCATTTTAGTCGGTTTACAAGTTCAATGTCTCGCGGAATGATCCTTGAAAAAGAGATAATTGCTGAAAATCGAAAATTCTACGGCGAAGATTTATTCTTCGTTGTGACCCTTAAGGCCAAACTCGGAAAGCTAGAGGGGTCCAGTGATCCTTTCTTCAAAATTAATGCGAGTCTAAATAGGCAACGGTTTCAAAATGGTGATGAGATGATCATACAAATCAATTCGTCTAAAGATTGCTACATTTATGTTTTGAATATTCTATCAGATGGAACCGTAACTGCTTTGCTTCCCAACCAATACATTGAGAATAATTTCCTTGGAAAAGGACAATCTTTACGAGTCCCTCCCAAAGAAGGTAGCATTACCAAATTTCGAGTCGGTCTTCCCGAAGGTACATCGCATGCAGCTGAAATGATCCTAGTACTTGCTATCAAAGCAACTGATTCTAATGAGCAGAAAACTTTCGATCTAAATTTAGGAAATTATCAGATGGCTCTAAAAGAATTGATGGAATTTGTGATGGGATTCCCTCGGGATCAGGTGGAGCAGGTGAATTTGCCGTATGTAATTGAGGGAAATTGATGTACATTTTAGACGAAACCGAAGTTATACTGGAAAAACGGTAGCTTCTTGTCCAGAACACCAAACAGCGTATTGGGGGTCAGCTATCTTGAGTAATAAGTTGGTGATCTGTGCATTGGGTGAAACCTTTTGTGGGTAGCAAAAGTAACTCAACCGTAGTCTCCAGTGAGATCAATGATAGCGGTACGTCGTCTCTGTTGGAGTATAATTCAGTGATGAACACCCATTTTTTTGAGATAGTTCTATTTCAGATAAGAGAGCAACCACAAGCTATTCCCTAAAAGGAGATTTCTAATGTTAAAAAAAATCTTTTCTTATATCTTATTAATCCTTGGACTATTCTTTGTTCTTGTAGGAATATTGTTGGGCAGTGCAATCGGCGAAAGTGCAGGCCCCACTGTTGGCGAAACAGCATTTATAATCATAGTTGGACTATCCTTAGTATTATATTCGGGAAAAAACCTTTTTGTTAATAAAGCAATATCTAATGATAATGTTCTAGACAAATCCCTACTAAAGGAACAGAAAAAGGGTGCTCGCGTAGAAAAACTGGAGCAGTTTAAAAAATCAAATAAAATGAAATCCGTGGTTGAGATTGATTATGATAAATTCGAGAATAAAAAGACCATTAAGTCAAAAAAAAGTATCCGGATAGACATGTCGGATACTGGTGCTCTTGTTGGGTCAATGATGAGCAAAAGAGGTGGGGTTTTGGATGCTATGTCTGCCGCAATACAATATCTTGAGATGAAATTTAGATATGTAGAAACATCAAATTCTTCTGCCCTTATGATAGATTTGGAATATTATGGAAACAATTGGCTGTTCTTAAAAGACGGGAAGCTAGTTATTCGGGCTGATGATAATAACTACGATTATATGCCATATCATCAACGCACAAATGTTCAAGACGGTGGCAAAGTAAAGGAGAATGAGTCATATTTAATAACTGTAGATGATTTGTTGATCTTTTCAAAGGCATCTAATATCGAGGGTCAAATTACTGGACAATCAGTGAAGGTTCCTTTTGCACTGAATAAAAAGCAAAAAATAATAATTACTGAATTTCAAGCAGCAGTATTTACAGGGGATGACCCACTATTTGACCCAGGTAAGTCTGGTAAAAATACAGATGATTTAAAAAATACCGAGCAGTCGGTAGAGACTAGCGATCCTCCTGTTGAGAATAATATTGAGACTGAAATAGATCTAACTGCTGAATTAGAAAAGTTGTCAAACCTACAGGATAAGGGACTTATCAATGCGGAAGAGTATTCACTAGCAAAAAAGAAGCTTCTGGGGATATAATTTAAGTTATCTTTTCAGGTGAACTATTTTTTTATGCCGAATTTTAAGTAGAGTTATGAACGTTAAAATAATTTCGAGGTAAAAGATGGGTGATTTATTAAAAGGAATCTTTGGTTTATTTTTCGCATACGTGATATTTGGTGCATTAGGTATGGGAGAGTTTTTCTTAGGTGTTGTGTTTATAGCAATTGTTGTCGGGATATATTTAGTTAAAAAGAACAACAAAAATGGTAATGATCTTGCTTCACAATACAAAAGGAACAAAATAGTAACAATAGATAACGACAAGTACGAAGACAAAAAAACTATTAAGTCAAAGAAAAGTATCCGTATAGACATGTCGGATTCAGGTGCTGCTTTATCATCGATGATGAGTAAGAGAGGTGGAGTCCTAGATGCAATGTCAGCCGGAATTCAATATTTAGAAATGAAATTTAGATATGTTGAAACACAGCATTCTTCGGCTCTTATGATAGATATTGAGTATTATGGGAATAATTGGCTTTTCTTAAGAGATGGCGACCTCGTTTTGAGGATTGATAGTGATAATAGGAAATTTAAACCCTACCATCAACGCACAAATGTACAAGATGGTGGAAAGGTGAAGGAGAACGAATCTTATCTGATAGGGTTGAATGATTTAGAAGTTTTATCAAAAGCTTCTAAAATCGAAGGGCAAATTACCGGACAATCCGTGAAGGTTCCTTTTGCCTTTAATCAAAAACAAAAAAATATAATTTCTGAATTTCATGCAGTAGTATTTACAGGAGATGACCCACTATTTGACCCAGATAAGTTTGGTAAAACTACAGATGATTCAAACAATACCGAGCATTCAGTTGAGACTAGCGATCCTCCTGTTGAAAAGAATATTGAGACTAAAATAGATCTAACCACTGAATTAGAAAAGTTGTCAAACCTACAGGATAAGGGACTTATCAATGAGGAAGAATATTCACTAGCAAAAAAGAAGCTTCTAGGGATATAAATCCGGTGGTTTCTATCATCTACCAAATCAATACAGCAACTCTTATGTTAAACTACAATAGAGAAATATAGGCTCCTTCTTGTTTTGATCCATTCCACCACTCTCTTATAAGCAGACTCATATGAGCTGCAA